>OLPN01002727.1_pt1 | contig 13283 bp, 10 predicted proteins | sample 1672601 | NCBI WGS metagenome assembly OLPN01 (sample SAMEA3136704, study PRJEB25190) | human gut metagenome | reverse complement strand
AATCCGCAACCTGAATTTCGCAAAATTGTTGTAAAGTATTATGGAAAAGTGATATTATGAAACTAATATTTGGAAGGTTATGTGGTGAACATAGAAAGATGCAAAGTAGTAGTTGAGGAAAGATGAAACAACAGAAATTATTAAGTCTGATCCGTCAGGCGATACAAGATTACAACATGATAGAAGACGGTGACAGGATTGCAGTAGGTGTTTCCGGCGGCAAGGATTCTCTGACTCTGCTTTATGCGATGAAACTGTTGCAGGAATTTTACCCGAAGAGGTTCGAATTATCTGCGATTACCTGCAACGTAGGATTTGAAGGGATGGATTTTACGGGCGTAGCAGAGTTTTGTAAGCACCTGGAGGTTCCTTATGAGCAGGTCGATACAGAGATTGCCCGGATCGTATTTCAGGAGAATAAGGATACAAGACCGTGTTCTTTGTGTGCAAAGCTTCGGAAGGGTGCGATGTATCAACAGCTGGGAGAGCTTGGAATCAATAAGATGGCATATGCACATAATAAGGATGATTTTATAGAGACAGCATTGATGTCATTGATCTATGAAGGTCGGTTCTATGCATTCCCACCAGTGACAGAATTGCCGGAAGCGGGAGTGACGGTGATCCGTCCGATGATGTATGTTCCGGAGCGAGGTGTAGCGCACTTTGTTGCAGACCAGGGAATCCGTGTGGTTAAGAATACCTGTCCGGTAGACGGTTCAACAAAAAGAGCGTATGCAAAACAGTTGATGGAGCAGATCAACAGGGAGACGCCAGGGGCGAAGGACAGAATCATGCATGCGATCGTGAACGGAAGGTTCCCGGACTGGCCACTGTAGTGATGGGAAAGTGATTAAGAAAATGCATTTTTTACTTCCCTATTTCGCCTATCTGTGTTACACTAACGAATGAGTTATTTAACTTTTTTGTAACAATTACGAAAGTGATAGGCTCATCGAAAAGGGAAAACAACATGGAAATGTATATAACTATTTGTAGAGAGGGATGCAGATAGTTACTGTTCACTCCCGTGTCAATCACTTCGCTGATTGACACGGAGGATGCATGTTTTGGCTTGAATGCATCTCGCCCCATCGCCAAAGGCGATTTAAAATGGCGAGATGCGTTGCTGGTCGCACATCGTGTGAACAGTAACTGCAGATAGTTAATAGGAGGAATTATTTATGTGTGGAATCGTAGGATTTACAGGAAACCATCAGGCAGCTCCGATTCTGTTGGACGGATTGTCCAAGCTGGAATACAGAGGATATGATTCAGCAGGTCTTGCAGTGCGTGACGGAGAGCATCTTGCACAGGTTGTTAAGGCGAAGGGACGTCTGAGTAATCTTTCAGAGAAGACAGACAGTGGTAAGGCACTCAAGGGAACTTGCGGTATCGGTCATACACGCTGGGCGACTCATGGGGAGCCAAGTCAGATCAATGCACATCCGCATGTATCCGGAAACTGTGAGAGAAGTGGATCCGGTACAGTTGAGGCTGAGGTTGTCGGAGTACATAACGGTATTATCGAAAACTATACAGAGTTGAAAGAGAAGCTGTTAAAGCATGGTTATACATTCTACAGTGATACAGATACAGAAGTAGTGATCAAACTGGTTGACTACTATTATAAGAAATATAATTTAGGACCGATCGATGCGATTGCCAAGACTATGGTTCGTGTACGTGGTTCTTATGCACTTGAGCTGATGTTCAAGGATTATCCGGGAGAGATCTGGGTTGCCAGAAAAGACAGCCCGATGATCATCGGTATTGCAGATGGCGAGACTTATGTTGCATCTGATGTACCGGCAATCCTGAAATACACAAGAAATGTATACTATATCGGAAACCTTGAGTTTGCAAAGCTTGTTCCGGGAGAGGCTCATTTCTATGATCTCAATGGTGACGAGATCGAGAAAGAGACAACAGAGATCAAATGGGATGCAGAGGCAGCAGAGAAGGCCGGTTTCGAGCATTTCATGATGAAAGAGATCTATGAGCAGCCGAAAGCAATCCGTGATACTCTGAATTCTGTTGTGAAAGACGGAGTGATCGACTTTACGGATATTGATATTACAGAGGAAGAGATTAAGAAATACAGCCAGATTTACATTGTTGCGTGCGGTTCTGCATGGCATGTAGGAGTTGAGGCTCAGTATGTGATCGAGGAGCTGGCTCAGATTCCGGTTCGAGTAGAGCTTGCATCTGAGTTCCGTTACCGTGAGATGCCGCTTGTGAAGGATGGTCTGGTTATCGTGATCAGCCAGTCCGGAGAGACCGCAGATACATTGGCAGCTATGCGTATGGCGAAAGATAAAGGACTTGCTACACTTGCAGTTGTAAATGTAATCGGAAGCAGTATTGCCCGTGAGGCAGATAAGGTGTTCTATACACTGGCAGGACCGGAGATTTCGGTTGCTACAACAAAGGGATACAGCGCACAGCTTGTAGCTCTTGATTGTATTGCAGTTCAGTTCGCGAAGGTGAAAGGGCTGATCACAGACGAGCAGTACAGCTATTACATTTCCGAGCTTCAGACAATTCCGGAGAAGATTGAGAAGATTCTTCAGGATAAGGAGAGAATCCAGTGGTTCGCAGCCAAATATGCGAATGCACATGATGTCTTCTTTGTAGGCCGTGGAGTGGACTATGCAGTGTGTCTGGAAGGAAGTCTGAAATTGAAAGAGATTTCTTATATTCATTCTGAGGCTTATGCGGCAGGTGAGTTAAAGCATGGAACAATCAGTCTGATCGAGGACAATATTCTCGTAATCGGAGTTCTGACACAGAGCAAGCTGTATGAGAAGACTGTCAGCAACATGATGGAATGTAAGAGCCGTGGAGCATACTTGATGGGTGTGACAAACTATGGCAATTATGAGATGGAAGACAAGGTAGACTTTACAGTCTATGTTCCGAAAGTGGATGAGCACTTTATGGGAAGCCTCGCAGTGATTCCGCTACAGTTACTTGGATATTATGTAAGTGTTGCAAAGGGACTTGATGTAGATAAGCCGAGAAACCTTGCAAAGAGTGTAACAGTAGAATAAGAATATGATGAATCAGGCAGGTCGGGAAAATGAATCCGTCCTGCCTGATTTTGGCAAGAGCCAGAAACAGCACCGCAGCTTCCCACTGTTCTGGCTCTTGTTTTATATAGGAATTATTATCTAGGCATATCCCACTTTGTATGATCTGTATGAAGCAGCATATGTGATTTGTGTGACAATGGTTTCTCAAGGAAATCGTTGTACAATTTCATAACATCCTGGTTTTCATGGGAGAAACGGATCTTTGCGTTCTTGTCAAGGAAGTAGAGGTTTGCACCGCGTGTGTGTGCAAGTTCTTCGCCGTCGTGGATCGGCTGGCCGCCTCCGCCGACGCATCCTCCCGGACAGGCCATAACTTCCACAAAGTCGTAGTGTACTTCACCATGTTCAATTGCTTCAAGCAGTTTGCGTACATTTCCAAGACCACTGACAACAGCAGCGCGGATCGTAGCATCACCGATCTGGACTTCAGCTTCTACAACACCCGTCTCAAAGGATGGACTGCGGACAATCTTAAATGCATCCGGATCTGGGTTACGTCCTGTTACAAGATAGTGTGCGGAACGAAGTGCAGCTTCCATAACACCGCCGGTAGCACCGAAGATAACACCGGCACCGGACCACTCTTTCATAAGCGGATCACATTCGCGGTCTTTCAGGCTCTTTGGATCAATATGCGCAGCACGGATCATTCTTGTCAGCTCTCTTGTAGTGAGAACTGTGTCAATGTCATGTCCGGCATACTCGCCGTAGAAAAGTTCCATGTTGCGTTCACCTTTTTTCGCTACGCAAGGCATGACAGATACGGTGTAAATGTCTTCCGGAGCAACACCGATGGACTGTGCAAAATAAGTCTTCATAATAGCACCGAACATCTGCTGTGGTGACTTGGCTGTGGACAGCTGTGGCACCAGATGTGGGTACTGTGATTTGATGAAACGGATCCAGCCAGGGCAGCAGGAAGTGAACATCGGACGCAGCTTTAATTCTCCTTTGGTGAAGCGTTGCAGGAATTCATTTCCTTCTTCCATGATCGTAAGGTCAGCAGAGAAAGAAGTATCGAAGACGTAGTCTACGCCGATCTTTTTCAAGGCGTCCATGATCTTTCCGATTGTTGCTTCTTCTCTGGACAGGCCGAGAGCTTCTCCCCACGCGGCACGGACTGCCGGAGCAACCTGTGCAACCACCACTTTCTTCTTGTCAGCAATCGCACTCCATACATCCTCTGTATCATCACGCTCACGAAGTGCGCCGACAGGACAATGAGTGATACACTGTCCGCAGAGAGAACAGGAGACTTCATTGATCTTTTTATTTCCGTTTACATTGATCGTTGTTCTTGAACCTGTACTTGTAACATCCCAGATGTTCAGTCCCTGGATCTTGTCACAAATCTGGATACAGCGCATACATTTGATACATTTGCGTGAATCACGGATGAGTGGGAATGTCTTGTCCCAAGGTGTATCTTCAAAGCGTTCTTTGAACGGAAGATCGATCAGGTTCAGATCATTTGCAACCTGCTGAAGTGTACAGTTCCCGCTTCTGACACAGGTTGCACATTTGCAGTCATGCTGGGAAAGGATAAGCTGTACAGTCTGTCTTCTTGCAATGCGTACCTTCGGGCTGTTCGTGTAGATCACCATGCCTTCGGTTACAACGTTATTACAGGATGTGACCAGACGATCTTTCCCTTCAATTTCAACAACACAGACACGGCATGCCGCAATCTCGTTGATATCTTTTAAATAACATAATTTCGGAATCGGAGTTCCAAGTTTTGCCGCAGCTTCCATGATAGTAGTTCCGGAAGGTACGGATATTTTCTGATTATCAATTGTAATATTTACCATTTTTCTTTCCGACCTCCTTTAAAAATACCATAACCGAAGTGGTCGCAGCGCAGGCATCTGTGGGATTCCTGTTTTGCTTCGGCTTCTGTCATACAGTTTTCAACACCTTCAAAATCACAGACACGGCTGCAGGCTTCACGTTCTGTAAGTTCAACTCTTCCGCAAGGTTCACGGTCGCTTAAGCGAGGCTCCGGAATCTCAACATCACAGCTGATGATATGGTGGAAACCAAGATATTCATCGATATTGGCAGCAACAACCTTTGCAGCGGCAATTGCCTTGATTACGGAAGCAGGACCGGATGCACAGTCTCCACCGGCGAATACGCCAGGGATATTGTCGAAACCGCCATAACGCTCTGTCATGATCTTACCGCGGGAAACCGGAACACCGGCTTCTGCGAAATGTTCGGATTCGATATCCTGACCGATTGCAACGATGAGTGTCTGGCAAGGGATAAGGAAATCTTCTTCACCTGTCGGACAGACACTTGCACGACCGTCCTTGATCTTGCTGATCATCTGTGGTGTGACGTAGATACCTGAAACGTGTCCGTTCTCATCAGTCTCGATTCTGGATGGTGCTTTCAGTGTGAGTACTTCAATTCCCTCTGCAACTGCACCTTCGATCTCAGCCGGAAGAGCAGTCATATCTGCAGTACGGCGTCTGTAAACGATACTTACTTTTTTCGCACCGAGACGTTTTGCTGTGCGGACGGCGTCCATGGAAACGTTACCGCCACCGATGACAGCAACTTCCTGTCCGGTAAGATCAGGGCTCTTGTCTTCCCCAACATCACGAAGGAAGGACACAGCAGAGATCACGCCTTCTGCATGTTCGCCTTCGATACCAAGCTTCTTATCAGTGCTTGCACCGATGGAAATAAGAACAGCATCATATTCCTGGCGGAGACTCTGAATTGTGATATCTTTACCAATACGTTTTCCAAATTCTACCTGAACTCCTGTCTCAAGGATTGCCTGAATGTCTTCGTCAAGACGATCTTTTGGAAGTCTGTAGTTCGGGATTCCATAGCGGAGCATTCCGCCGAGCTTTGGAAGCATCTCGAATACGGTTGTCTGATGTCCCATCAACTGCAGGTAGTAAGCAGCACTGAGTCCACCAGGTCCACCGCCTACGACAGCGATACGCTTTCCGGTGGAAGGTGCGCATTCCGGTGGTGGAACCTTGCCTGCATAATCAGCGGCCATACGTTTCAGTCCACGGATATTGATGGCATCATCTACGATATTTCTACGGCAGCGGGCCTCACAAGGATGCTCACAAATAAAACCGCAGGTTGTCGGGAACGGATTATCCTTACGGATCAGACGGATTGCGTCAGCGTAACGGCCCTCTCCGGTCAGTGCGATATATCCAGGGATATCAACATGTGCAGGACAGAGAGAAACGCAAGGTACAGGCTGTGTATAGTGGCAGGTACAGCGTCCCTGACGGACATGTTCTTCATAATCTTCGCGACAGTCTCTTAAGCTCTTATGTACCATGGCACCGGCTTCATATCCGATCGGACAGTCAGATCCTTCGCGGATGGATTCAGACAATGTGTCAATCAGAGTAAGTGTCTCCATTGTAGCAGTATCGTTCATAACATTTGTCAGTAGGTTCTTCAACTGCCACAGCCCAACGCGGCACGGGGTACATTTTCCACAGGATTGTGTCTGACACATCTCGATGAATGCACGAGTCATGTCAACCGGACATAATCCCGGAGGGCTGGATTCAATTCTGCGTTCCAGATCTTTGTACAGCTCTTCAACGACGAGCTGGCCTTTGTCTGGACCTGGGATTTCAAGTCTACTCATTTTAAACCTCTCCTTTTACCATAACGTTCATTACTGACTGATTTTAAAATAGGAAATGTATTTGAAAAAACCTATCTTCAAACCAGTAAAGTTCCATTTAGTAATATTCTACAAATAAATCTAAAAATTATCAAGAAAAGTTTAAAAAATGACAAGCCTGTTATTTATTATACAAACAACAAGCTTGTTAAAAATAAACAAAAATATTCTAAAAAATATTGAGAAACAGCTAAAAAAATTAATTTATATAGCGGTAGCAACGAAAATGATAACAGAGCGTTCACCTAAAAATATTTTAGATTCTACCGTAGGCATTGAATTTTTGTGAAAAAACTGACATTTAGGATCGCCGGTGTTGACCGCAACTTTCCATTTGTAATGTTCAGGAAGTTCTGGCAGAGTGAGTGTGACCGGAAACCATCCGGAATTTACAGCCAGATAAACAAGATCTTCTTCTTGTATTGCTTCATCATAACCTGCGAATCGTACACAGACAACATGGCTGTCACCGGAGAAATTTGTCTCATCCGGAGTGAGCCCATGCGTGCTCATTGCCGGAACACCAAGATAACTTGGCTCGAGATCCTTACGGATGACAGGGTGATCTTTGCGGAACCGGATCATATATTGAAAGAAATCGAACAGATCCTTATTTTTTTTGAGGAGACTCCAGTCCAGCCAGGAGATCAGGTTATCCTGGCAATAAGGGTTATTATTTCCATAACGTGTGTCTGCGAATTCATCACCGGAGAGGAACATTGGAGTTCCGCGGCTGCAAAGCAGAATGGCACAGGCATTTTTCATCAGTCGTTTACGAAGTGCCAGAATGGCAGGATCATCTGTTTCGCCTTCTACGCCACAGTTCCAGCTGTTATTGTCGTCAGCTCCGTCAGTGTTCCCCCAACCGTTGGCTTCATTATGCTTCTGGTTATAACTGTACAGATCATAAAGCGTGAATCCATCATGACAGGTGAGAAAGTTGATGGAAGCATTTCCACCTCGGTAAGCAGGATCGTACAGATCAGGAGAACCTGTGATTCTTGCTGCAGCAGTCTGGGCAAGGAAGTCATCTCCTTTTAAAAAGCGGCGCATATCATCACGGTAGCGCCCATTCCATTCAGCCCAGCGCTTCCAGGAAGGGAAAGAACCGACCTGATAAAGTCCGCCGGCATCCCATGCTTCAGCGATCAGTTTTACATTTCCAAGGATCGAGTCGAATGCAAGGCTTCGTAGAAGCGGTGGCTGGCTAAGAGGGGTTCCGTCATCATTTCGTCCGAGAATGGAAGCGAGATCAAAACGGAATCCGTCTACACGGTATTCGATGACCCAGTAACGCAGACATTCCAAAATCATGTCTCGTACAACAGGGTGATTGCAGTTTAGTGTATTTCCACATCCGCTGAAATTATAATAATGTCCGTCCGGAGTCAACATATAGTAAATGTTGTTGTCAAAGCCTTTGAAAGAAAAGCACGGACCGAATTCATTTCCCTCAGCAGTGTGGTTGAAGACGACATCGAGGATCACTTCTATACCATTGTCATGGAGATCTTTGATCAGTGTCTTGAGTTCCAGTCCTTCGCGGTTATATTCCATAGAAGAACAGTAGCTTGTATTTGGTGCAAAGAAACTGACCGGATTATATCCCCAGAAATCAATAAGTTCATTTTCATCAATCAATCGTACATCACGCATCTCATCAAATTCGAAGATTGGCATTAGTTCAACAGCATTGACTCCAAGTTCTTTCAAATAAGGAATCTTTTCGCGCAGGCCTTCAAATGTACCGTGGTGCTTAACACCGGAACTTTCATCCATGGTAAATCCGCGGACGTGCAGCTCGTAGATGATCAAGTCTTCCATAGGAATAGAATGGTGACGCTGGTCCCCCCAGTCAAAGTTGGATTGTACCACACGGGCGCGATAACCATGCTGGGCGTTATTTACATGCCCCCACTGGCTCTGTCCGGTGACGGCGCGCGCATAAGGATCCAGCAGGATTTTGTTTTTATCAAAACGGAGTCCTTTCTTTTCATCATAAGGACCATCCAATCGATAGGCGTACTCAAATTCTTCGATATCCAGATCAAAGACGATCATAGAATAGCAGAATCCGATCTTGTAACTTTCCGGAAATGGAATCACGGCGTAAGGTTCTTCGGCTTTGCGGTGAAACAGCAGAAGCTCGCAGGAGGTAGCTCCGTGTGTATGAATCGTAAAGTTGACACCACCCGGGATAGCGACTGCACCAAATTCACGGAAAAAGCCGGGACGGATCTGGAATCCATTGACGGTATCGATTGGCTTGAGCTGTTCGGATATTACTGGCATATAGGAAAACTCCTTTCTAATTGTATTCAAGTTAGAATGAATTAAGAATTAACATAAGTATAACACTTAGAAAAATAAAAGCATAGGTTCAGCCTATCATTCTGTGAGAAAATGTGCTACAATGATACCACTATTTATTTGTAGAAAAGAGGTTATGGTATTATGGCAGAAGAGCAGAAAACAGCAGGATGTTCAGAGGAATCCTGCGCCAGCTGTGCCAGTGCAGGAACATGCACAAGTAAGAAAGTTGATATGCATGAACCGATGAACATGTATTCATCTATTAAAAAAGTGATCGGCGTTGTCAGTGGAAAGGGTGGCGTTGGTAAGTCACTCGTGACAGCATCCCTTGCAAGAATGATGAGAGCAAAAGGATATAATGTTGGTATCATGGATGCAGATATTACAGGTCCATCTATCCCAAAGATGTATGGACTTCATGAGATGGCAGTAGGAACTGAGCAGGGAATTCTTCCATGTGAAGCAGCAGACGGAACAAAGATCATGTCTGTCAATCTTCTTTTGGAAGACGAGGAAGCACCGGTTATCTGGAGGGGACCAGTGATCGCAGGTGTTGTAAAGCAGTTCTGGACAGATGTTATGTGGGGAGATCTTGATTATCTCTTCGTTGATATGCCACCTGGAACAGGTGATGTTCCGCTGACAGTATTCCAGTCTCTTCCGGTTGATGGTGTTGTGATCGTTACATCTCCGCAGGATCTTGTACAGATGATCGTGAAGAAGGCATATGGAATGGCGAAGCAGATGAATATTCCGGTTCTTGGAATTGTTGAGAACTACAGCTATGTGAAGTGTCCGGATTGTGGCAAAGAGATTAAAGTATTTGGAGAAAGCCACATTGATGAGATTGCAGCAGATCTTAACGTTCCGGTTCTCGGAAAGATGCCACTTGATCCGGCAATCGCGCAGATGGTTGAGGAAGAGAAGTTTTCTGAGGCAGAGAATCCATATCTGGAAGGATTCGAACTGTAAAGCAAGTTGAGTGTATGTAATGGGAGTCATGGAAGACAAGGTTGGGGGATCGTGTCTTTCGTGGCTTTTTTACGCGAGCAACGAGCAAAGTCCGTGCTCCTAAAAGAATAACAGAAAAGCACAAATTATAAATCACACAGGAGGAATTAACACATGATAGGCGAAAGAATAGAATTATGGCACAAAGAAGAATATCATTACCCTGCGGCGCATGGTTTTATCCCGATTATGGTCAGCTATATTCATGAGGATGAGCTGATGCATCCGGCGATGCTGGTTGTTCCGGGAGGCGGTTACAGACTTGTATCGCCTTCGGAAGCACATCTGGTTGCTATGGAATTTTATCAGGCTGGTTATAATGTGTTCGTCCTTGAATATACAGTGAATCCACTGGATGAAGCACCATTAAAGCTTCAGCCGCTGAAAGATATTTCCAGAGCAATGCGAATGATCCGTTTTCGTGCAGAACAGCTGCATATTTTATCGGATCAGATCGTGGTTTGTGGATTTTCAGCCGGAGGACATCTGTGTGCGAGTCTGTGTGTGCATGGAGCGGATATCGAGGATCCGGATGAAAAATATCAGAAGTTTTCAAACAAACCGGATGCCGCTGTGCTGTCTTATCCGGTAATTACTTCAGGAAAATATGCTCACAGAGATTCTTTTGTAGCTCTTTTAGGGAAGAATCCAACAAAGAAAGAGTTAGAATATATGTCAATTGAAAAGTATGTAACAAAAGAAATACCACCATGTTTTATCTGGCAGACAGCAACGGATGGAACCGTTCCGGTGCAGAATAGCTATCTTTTAGCCCAGAAATGTCTGGAAGAAGGAGTTCCATTTGCGCACCATGTATTTTCAGAAGGTGTACATGGAATGTCTGTTGCAACAGAGGATTGGCTGGAACGCAGAGGAAGACAGCCTTATACACAGGAGCAGCTTCGTATGCTTGCAGAAGCGATTCTTGCGGGAGAAACTTCATTTTCAAAGGAAAAGGGAGAAGAACTTCTTGTGCAAAATGGGATTGGAAGAACACAGCCACCGAAATGGACAGCAGAGCAGAAAGAAGAAATCCGAAAGACTCTGAAAGAAGTACAGATCTGGCCCAAACTGGCAGAGGAATGGCTGGAGAAAATAATTGATTACAAAGGAGAAACACGATGAGAATTCTATTGATCCGTCACGGAGATCCGGATTATGTAAATGACACATTAACAGAAAAAGGAAGACGTGAAGCGGCACTGCTTGCAAAACGTGCAGTATCTATGAATATGGGGGAATGCTATAAGTCTCCACTTGGAAGAGCGAAGGATACGGCGACTCCATGTCTTGAGGTAACTGGAAAAACAGCAGAAATATTGGATTGGCTGCAAGAGTTCCCGGCGCAGGTTGATTTGAATAAAAATCCGGAACTTGAAAAAGCATATCCCGATGTGAAAAAAGAAGGTGAGCATTTCCTGCCTAGAATTGCATGGGATATGGTTCCGGGGTATTGGACAGAACATGAAGCTTATATGGATAAAAATGCATGGCGTGAAACAGAAGTGGCGAAAAATTCTGATCTTGTAGAAGTATACGATCATGTGATTGAAGAATTTGATCACTTTCTCGCAGAGCATGGATATGTAAGAGAAGGGGCGCATTATCGTGTGGAGAAAGAAAGTGATGAGACAGTGACATTTTTCTGCCATTTCGGAATCAGCTGCGTGCTGTTGTCCCATTTATGGAATGTATCACCATTCGTGCTTTGGCATAGTCTGGCTCTTGCACCGACTTCTGTGACAGAAGTAGTAACAGAAGAGAGAGAACAGGGAACGGCATATTTCCGAGGATTGAAAGTAGGAGATATCTCACATCTCTATGCAGGTGGAGAAGAACCGTCCTTCGCAGCAAGATTCTGTGAGACATATAGCAACAAGGAGCAGAGACATTAAAATCAAATGTCTCTGCTCCTTGCTTTATGGATTTTGGTATTATTAAACCACTTTCTGATAAGCAATTCGTTCTGTTCCATCCTCAACATATACGATTCCGCAATATTTGAATCCATTCTTATCTAACAGATGCTGCATTACGATATTGTCCCGGTGTGTATCAATACGGATGTTGCCGCATTGTTCCAAGGCCCAGTTCAGGCAGAAGGACGCTGCACCTTTTACATTTCCGGTGGAAGTGATGCGGTGGACGACTCCGTAACGGGAGTCATTGATCCATTCACCTTCGTAGATGCGCATATAAGTCGGATCAGCCCCTTCTTTATAATAGAAAGTAGCAATGATCTGATCCTGTTCTGTGCAGACATAACTGTTCCCCTCAGTGATGTCATCCAGAATCAACTGTGGAGAAGGATAAGTGTTTTCCCACTGAGAAGCATTTCCGTGAGTTGCCATGAATGTCCGTGCATGTTCATACATCTTAAGAAGTACTTCAAGCTCTTCAGGTTTTGTCTTTCTGATTTCCATAATATTCCTCTTTCATAAACTAAATATAGATACGCTAATGCACTATTATATCAAAAAACAGAACGTAACTCCATTGACAAAAATATAGAGAAAACATGAAACGAAATCGTTATCATAGAGGAAAAGTACCTAGAGTGAATTTTGAAAGAAAAAGAGGCTGTTTATTTGTCTGTAAATCAGACCGTACACATGGGGAAAATGTTCTTTTTACAGTACATTTTTACTGTATTAAAGTTCGTACAATTCCCCGTAAAATGGGCGTTTTTTCGTATATTTTGTACTAAATCGAATACAAAGCGATTTCCGATATTTATTCTCGATTTTACGCTTGTCATTTATTTAACACGGTGTTATACTATGCCCGTAAAACAATTACAAAACTATTTTAGGAAAGAATATAGGAGGATTTTTCAATGGCTAATTTTGAGCAGTGGGCTGGCTTCAAGGGAAGAAAATGGACACACTCTGTAGACGTGCGTGATTTCATCCAGGAGAACTATACACCATATGAAGGTGATGAGTCATTCCTTGAGGGACCAACAGAAGCAACAGACAAATTATGGGGAAGACTGCAGGAGCTTCAGAAAGAAGAAAGAGCTAAGGGCGGAGTTCTTGACATGGAGACAGAGGTTGTTTCCGGTCTGACAGCATATGGCCCGGGATATATCGATGAGAGCATGAAAGACCTTGAGCAGATTGTTGGTTTGCAGACAGACAAGCCGCTGAAGAGAGCATTCATGCCTTATGGTGGAATCAAGATGGCAG
>OLPN01002723.1_pt1 | contig 13294 bp, 14 predicted proteins | sample 1672601 | NCBI WGS metagenome assembly OLPN01 (sample SAMEA3136704, study PRJEB25190) | human gut metagenome | reverse complement strand
AAGTGGAGAGTGTAGATGATACAGTAAAAGAATTGAATGGGAAAGGAATTGAAACAGAGCCGGTACGCCTGGATGATTATACCGGAAAGAAAATGACATTTTTCCATGATCCAGATGGACTTCCATTGGAAATTCATGAGTAGAAAATAGCATAGAATAGAAAGAGACAGATGCAGGTAATGAAATATTCCCACATCTGTCTTTTTTGTGCAAAGATTTATTTATCGGAATGTCGCAGACAGCTTTTTATAAAGGTAGCAGCTTTTATCATTTGTTCTTTTTCTTCATCAGAGCAGTCAGAGGATAATTCAAACCAGGTCTGATCAGCAGAAGAAAGAGAAAGAGCAGGTTTACCGGAATCTGCAGATAAAGCAGGACTGTCAGTATGGATACTGCTATTGTCATCCAATAATCTGTTCTGGATTTCTGATAGAGCTTTTTCACGATATTGAGCATCCATGTTCTGGATACTTTCAACAGAAGCATGGTAATTGCTTAATATGTGATTGATGTATCCATTTTTAAAATGCAGAAAAAGAGCATCTTCAGATAGAACTGCCAAATCCTTTGAGGTTGCAATTTCTAAATCTGCCTGTCCCTCCATTTTAAACAGAATAGAAAACAGATCGGATACAGACTGAATTTCAAAATCCATAAAAAGATTCACACTGATACCTAACGCATCAGCAATTTTTGAAAGTTGTTCATATTTCGGATTACGTTCATTGGCTTCGTACTTGCGGAGTGTACTGAAACTGATCTCAGCGTCCTGTGCAAGTTGTTCCTGTGTCATGTTACGAGCCAGACGAAAATACTTGATTATTTCTCCTGTATTCATAGGCAAAGTCCTCCAATAGCAAAAGTATATCACATTTTTAAATAAAAGTGCCACAAAAGTTTCAAGAAAAATATTGACAGATACAAATGTGGCATATATAATGATAATAGATACAAAAGTAACACATAACTTACATAACAGATACAAAAGTACAAGTAAACTTATACATAACTGTCATAAGAAATATGAAAAAATATGCGGAAAACCAGACAGTTTAAAGATAAGTGACAGTTAAGTATAAGATGATCAGGAAAGGATGGAATAGGATATGGCAGAAATTATTATGGGAATTGATCATGGAAACGGAAATATGAAAGGGGTACATGTAAACTTTCCATGTGGTCTGGTAAGATATACTTCTGAACCAGGACGATTTATGAATGAGGACATTCTGGAATACAACGGTGTGTATTATACATTATCAGAAACAAGGATGCCATTCAAAGCAGATAAGACAGTGGATGAAGATTACTTTATATTGACCTTATTTTCACTGGCTTTGGAAGCAAAGGAAAGAGGAATCACTTTATCCGGAAAAGATATTGTGCTGGGAGTTGGACTGCCGCCAGCAGACTTTGGACAGCAGGCTTCAGGATTCAAAAAATATTTTATGGAACACTCAAAACATGGAATTTCTTTCCGATTCAATGGAAAGCTGGTAAATTGTTACCTGAAAGATGTTTTAGTAAGTCCTCAAAATTTTGCGGCAGTCATGTGCTATAAAGCAAGCCTGTTCCGACAGTACCGGACGGTCAACTGCATTGATATTGGAGACGGAACCGTAGATTTACTGGTAATCCGAAAAGGACAGCCGGATTTGTCAGTTCGTGTCAGTGACAGATCTGGAATGGCAATTCTCCGTTCAGAAATTTCTAATTCTATTCAGCAGAATTACGGTATTCATCTGGAGTCCTCAGATGTAGAGCAGGTATTAATGCAGGAAGCAACGATTCTGGATGAAGAAGTGGTAAGAGAGATTCAGAAAATGGCAGGAGACTGGATGCAGAGAATTATCAATAAACTCCATGCGTATGTACCAGATTTCCGAACTAATCCGGCAGTATTTCTTGGTGGAGGTAGCCTGTTACTGAAACAGCAGATTGAAAAATCTTCTGATTTTAAATATATAGAGTTTATCGAGGACATTCGGGCAAATGCGGTAGGATATGAGAAAATGACAGCATTACACATCCAGAAGAGACAGGGGGTGTAATGCGTGGGAGAGATAAGGGTTGTATTGATATTTAATGAAGATAATGAACGGCAGAAAGAAATCGGAAGGTATCTGAAATCACAGAAAAGGTGCAAAACAGCACTGATTACAGAACTGGTTTATGCGTGGCTGCATAAAGAAAATGCACCCGTTTCTTCCTATAATAATGCAAATGTCAGTGTGGAGGAATTAAAACAGCAGTTGTTGCAGGATACGGATTTTATACAGCAGATAAAAAAGAGTGTAGTTGTTGAAGAAGATGCCGGGAAAGTGATTGAAGAAAAACAGAGCGATGGACTGGATATGGATGAAGGGATGCTGATGGCAGGGCTGTCGATGTTTGAGAGTGGATTTTAGAAGATACCGCTGAACAAGGGAAAAAGAATGTTCAGCGGTATTTTTTCTTTTTGGTCATAGAATAGTATGGTAAAATACTTTTAGAAAAAAAGAAATGGGGGAATACGATGATAAGAGGTTTATTCTGTGGAGTTAGTGAGTATAGAGCAAATCAACAGTTACCATATTGCATAAATGATGCAAAGAAAATGAAAGAAGTATTTACAGAAAATCTTGTATGTTCAGATGATTCGATAGTAGTGTTAGCCAAAGATGGTCGTATTGAAAATTCAGAATACATTAGAGAATTAGTGAGATTTAGTGAAAACTGTATGGAAGAAGATATAGCAGTTGTCTATTATTCAGGACATGGAGGAATAGATGAGAGAGGAGATAATTATTTATATGCAACAAACACATTTGATGGAAATGATATGACCTGCGTTTATTTTGATGTTATTATTGAGCATTTGAAAAAATCAAAGGCGAAAAGTAAATTGGTAATCATAGATTGCTGTCATGCAGATAGCAATTATGGTTCAGAAAAGCAAAAATTTGATACAGATAAAGCTATTAAGGATATATACCAATCAGGAATAACAGCAGTATTTTCATGTAGAAAAGATCAAGAGTCTCACCCATACTATGATAATGAAATAAGTGCTTTCACACAGTTTTTTTGTGATGCAGTTAGCTATAAAAAGTCATATCAACCGGAAGGTTTATATCTGAGTGATTTAAAAATTACTTTAGATGCTTATGCCAGAGTATGGAATATAAAAAATGAATCTATGCAACAAGAACCTGTATTGCGCTCCAATATGATAGGAACTGTTGTGTTTCCATTGAAATATCCACCGAAAATAAGTGAAAGAAAAAAAAGAGGGTTCATGTTTGACGATTTTGATGCGTTGGATTTTCAATGGCAGGTTAAAAAACCAAAAGAAATTGAACATTATCAGAAAGTATATAGAGCTGAAGTGGTGGCAAAAGTCGATATAGATGATGAAAATATAGCTGCTTTTTTGCAAAATGTAATAAATAAATTGAAAGCAATAAAGATACAACCTGAAACACAAAGACAGTGGATAACCCAGGAACAACCTGTAGATGTGGTTCAAATATGGATTGCTAAAGATTATCTTGATGTAAGCGATATTAAAAATTTTGCTTATCAGGCTTATTGGGAAAATGATGATATTTTGTATTGGTGCAAGCAATTAGGAACCTCAAGAGTTCAGATTGAAAATATGGCATATAGAAAAAATACAGATTATGAAAGACAACGAAAAGATAGAGAAAAATATGTTTTACCAGATGATGTAATTAAAGAATTTTGGAAAACAAATTTAAAGAAATTAATTGTTGAAACAGAATCTGTTATTTATGCGTATTCTAATTTTTATGTAAATAAAGAGCTATCTTATGAAGATTTGAGGAAAAAGGCGAGGGACGCATATTCTAAGTTGAATGATGTTTATAGAACTGTTGTTGAAGAGTGGTTTCCATTAACAGATAGTGATTTGAAAGATTATTCAAAACAAAGCTATGATTTAGCAATAGATATACAAGAACTTTTATTTCTTTTGAATTCAGATAAAGGAGAAGAGTGGGCAATAAGTAATTTCAAGTTGAAATTAATAAAATATTATAGATCTATGGAAGCATGGAAAGAAGCAACTGATAAACTGGAATAACAAGAGGAAGCTAGATAGGAGTATAACAAGAGTGCAGGGACATGAAAATCCCTGCATTTTTGCTACTTTCAGATATTTTTCATCAAGACCGCAACACCGCAAGACCGCAATGTTGCAAAATAAAACTGCCGGATTCATCGGTTCCGACAGTTATTTATCATGTATATCATCATCTGTAAAAGTTAAAATGTCATTTGGGGTGCAAGATAAGATCCGGCACAGTTTTTCGATAGTAGATGCGGTAATATTCTGGTTGTTCCGGAGTTGTTGCATAGTTCGGTAGTCGATGCCATTGTTGACGAGATAATATTGAGATATATTTCGTTTTTCCATTGTAATCCATAACGGACTATAATCAATCACATTGTTCCCGCCCTTCTAATTTATTTCCTGATTGTTTAATTATAAGTAGGGGAAAATGCAAAAATATAGTGAATAAATTCACTAGATAATATATAATTAGAAACATAAAAAGAGAAAGCAGTATTTATGGATTAAAAATATTATAAAGCATTGTTAAGTGGAAATTCGTCTGGTTCTCGAAAGAGGAACCGCAGTTCCCCAAACGAGAACTATAAATTGATAGAATATACTAAAATACTGTAAAATCAAAAATTTTCATAGTGCATAGAAAGGTAAGATGCACATGATGGAATCATTAGGAAATAGATTAAAGCAATTAAGACAAAACAATCGCTTGCGGCAAGATCAGGTAGCAAGCTTGGTTGGAGTAAATAAAAATACAATGTGTTCCTATGAAAATGATGTCAGACAGCCTTCTTATGAAATTTTGGTCAGATTAGCTACAATTTATAGAGTGAGTACCGATTATCTGCTGGGGTGTGAAAGTAAAAGAACGGTTGACGTATCTGGTCTTACACCAAAAGAAATACAAACAATTACAGAACTGGTTGCAGATATGACGGAGAAAAATAAAAAGCTGGAAGGGTTATAGATGGCTCAAAATGAAAAGGAACAAAATGATTATAGAATTACATATTATAATGCAGTGTCATCAAAAGAAGTTGATTGGTTATGGTATCCGTATATTCCCTATGGAAAGATAACGATATTGCAAGGAGATCCAGGAGAAGGCAAATCGACCATGATGATGCAGCTTGCGGCACTTATTACAACTGGAAAAGCTATGCCAGATGGAAGCGGAGATAAAATACCGGGAAACGTAATTTATCAGGCGGCAGAAGATGGAATTGAAGATACAATCAAGCCACGATTGGAAGCGGCAGGTGCAGATTGTAGTAGGATTGCATTTTTGGAACAGCCGGATGAAGAACCAATATTACTAAATGACACAAGATTGGCACAAGCGATTGAAGGTACACAGGCGAAATTATTGGTTATTGATCCACTTCAAGCCTACTTGAGAATGGATAGTGAAATGCAACGTACAAATTCGGTGCGTTCTGTTCTTACAAATCTTGCAAAAGTTGCAGAGCGGACTGGATGTGCAGTTGTGCTGATTGGACACATGAATAAAAGCAATCGGACAAAAGGCATATATCGAGGACTTGGAAGTATAGATATAGCTGCAGTAGCAAGGAGTATTTTATTAGTAGGAAGGGATAGAAATATTCCGCATTACCGTGTAATGCTTCAGATAAAAAATAATCTGGCACCAGAAGGAAAGGCATATGTATTTGAACTACATCCGGATTCTGGATTTCGGTGGGTAGGGCAGGAGGAATATGAGGTAGAAGATCTTTTGTATCATAAATCAAAAACAGATAGTAAACTGGACAAAGCAAAGGATTATCTGCAATTACTGCTAAGTGGAACAGATATGGCATGTGCAGATATATTTGATAAAATGCGTGCAAATGGTATTGGTAAACGTACTGTGGAGCAGGCAAAAAAAGATATGGGGATTATATCCTATAAATCGGGAGATAAATGGTATTGGCAGTTAAATGGGAGTGATGCATCAGGTGAGCGGATATGAAAAAGAAATAAAGAGACAGGAAGAACAAAAGAATAAGATTCGTGAAAGATATAAGGGTGTTGACCGAAATGAATTGGAATTTATTCCGGCAAAACCAAGAGAAAAGTTGTTTGAGGATACAGCAGAGAAAAGGGTTTGTGCCTATTGCCGTGTTTCTACTGATGATGTTAATCAGACTTCTTCTTATGAGCTGCAGAAGAATCATTATGAAGATATGATTAAAGAACATCAAGGATGGGAGCTGGTAGGAATTTATGCTGATGAAGGAATATCCGGTACATCTTTACAGCATAGAGACGAGTTCAATCGGATGATAGAAGATTGTAAAGCTGGAAAAATAGATTTGATTGTTACCAAAAGTGTCTCCAGATTTGCCAGAAATATAGTGGATTGTATTGCAAAGGTTCGTGAACTTGGAAATATGCGACCAAAAGTGGGCGTGTTTTTTGAAACAGAACATATTTACACATTGGATAATACCAGTGAAATGATGCTGGCAGTATTATCCGCAGCTGCACAGGAAGAGTCTCATACGAAGAGTGAGATTATGAATATTTCCATAGAACAACGTTTTTCCAGGGGCATATTTCTTACACCAAAATTATTGGGATATGATGTAGACGAGGATGGTAATCTGGTAATTAATAAAGAAGAGGCAGAAACAGTGCGTTTATGCTATTATTTGTTTCTTAACGGTTTTCCAACTGCGGAAATTGCAGAAATACTGATGCAATTAAAACGGAAAACGAAACTTGGAAATACCAAATGGTCAAGTGGTACTGTGGGAAGTTTATTGAGAAATGAGAGATATTGTGGAGATGTACTTTCCAGAAAGACATTTACGCCTAATTATCTTGATCATAAATCAAAAAAGAATCGTCATGATCGGAACCAGTACCGACAAACAGATCACCATGAGGCTATTGTTGACAGGGATATTTATAATGCGGCACAGAAGATGTTGACAGTGACAAAGTATGCGAAAAAGGGCTTTCCATTTCCTAATCTCAAGGTAGTAGATGGTGGAGCGTTAAAAGGTTTTGTGTCGGTTAATCGGTCTTGGACAGGATTTACAGTAGAAGATTATAAAAAAGCAAGTCAGAGCGTGTATTCTGATCAGAATAGTATACAAGATATTGAAGAATCAAAAGAAGAAAAGAAAGACGGAGGATTTGATTTATCTGGATACGAGATTGTTCGGGCACAGTTCTTTTCTACAAGGTTGAATCCAGCCATGACAATTTCAGAAGGACGTATTACCTTTAACACTGCCTGTTTAAAGAAATTTGAAGATGTGGAATATGTAGAAATTCTTTTTAATTCAATAGAAAGATGTATCGCTGTAAGACCCTGCGATAAAGATAACATCAATGCCGTAAAATGGGGAACGATACGAAATGGTAAATGGGCAGTCCTGCCTAAAAGCTGCCGGGGATTCTCAGAACCACTATTTGAATTAATGGACTGGAATAATGAGTGTAAATATCGTTTTAGAGGTCAATATTCAAAGGAAGATAACGAACAGATCTTATTGTTTGACCTGGAAGAACCAGAAGTGATTAAACATGAGATAATTCAAGAGGATTTACCTGATACAGATACGACTGAAACGGAAGAGAATACCGTAGATACATCTAAAAATAAAACAAAGAAGATTGTCAGAACACTTTTCCCGAAGCAGTGGCAGAATCATTTTGGCGATAGTTCAGAAGATGTTCTTCTTTTACATAGAGTTAAGTATTATGGAAATTGGGATGTGCTGCGTCCAGCTAAAATAGTAGAAGGTTTGGAACCTATATCAGAAAATTTATTGGATAAGCTGAATGAAGAAGCACAGAACATGATAGAAAAGATGAGGTGTGCAGTATGAGTGAAATGATGATAAATCAGACTATTGAGAACACAGAAAATATAGATCAGAAAGCACTGGAACTGGCACAAGATTTTAGTTATGATGGTTACCAAGTTGTAAGAAGGGAACTTTTTGCACATTTACGGGAGCCAGCCGTTGTAATCCGAAGAGATAGTGTGACATTTAATACTGCCTGCATTGCCGGTTTAGAGGATGCAGTTTACATACAGATTCTTGTTAACCAGGATAATAAGCGAATGGTAGTGCGGAAATGCGAAGAAAATGACAAAGATGCTTTGAGATGGTGTATTGAAAAACCAGATAAGAGAAAAAGTAGAAAAATGTCAAATAAATTATTTTCAGCAATGATGTATGACATGATGGGATGGAATACAGACTGCCGATATAAGATTTTGGGGCATAAAATAACACATGAAGATGAAACTATGTATATTTTTGATTTGCTGGAAACAGAGATATTCATGGATACAAAAAGAAAGAAAAAAGCGAATCCAGATTCAGTAGAGAAAAAGGAAGAATTAGTTACTGCAGAAACAGATCAGACACCGGAGCAGAATCAGGAAGAGATAGCAGCAAAAGTGGCGAGAAAGTTGAATAGAATACCATTTTATCCCAAAAATTGGAAGGATTCCTTTGGATTATCAGTAGAAGAACATAAAAAAGCACTGGAAACTAATATAACAGACGGCTATATAGAATTTTCAGCAACAAGGTGATAGGAGAAAGTGCGCTCATTTGGAAGGGAGGAGTGCAGATGCCGAAAACCACAGCAAATATCACAGGGGTATCTCTGTGTCAAAAAAAAGGAATAATACGAATATTTCGATCAACGATAAAAGAATTGGGTGATCCGAGGTATATTCGCTTCTTATTTAACCCGGAGAAAAGAACTTTAGCAGTTCAGTCTGTCAGCCGAAAAGAAGCGGAGTGTTTTCGTGTGCCTAAATATAATCCTAAAGACTGGGATTTTAAAATTTGCAGTATTCAAATGCTGAGGATAATCTGGAGAGTTTGTGAGTGGAATGAAAATGACACGTATCGAATAGCAGGAACGCATTATCCAGAATATAATCTGGTGGAATTTAATTTGAATCAGGCTAGGATGGTACAATTTGGAGAAATAGAGTAGACATAGAATCGAAGAATTTGGGACTTCTGAGAAATCAGGGGTTCTTTTTTTGTGCTTATTTTGAGGGTAAGTTGATAATACTGTGCTTTATGAGATATTTTTGAAAAAAAGTTGTTCCTGAGTTGACATAAGGAGGAGATATGTCCATTGTGGGAACAAGACCGCCGTTGATTTCGGAGACCAACCTATGCTGGATAAATTTTCATCTACAAGGCGAAGGAATGAGGCGTAGCGGTGGCTACGCCGATTGACGACAACGCAGTAGATGGGAATTTATACAAATGAAACAGGTTGCTATGTAAGGGGCGTTCTCTATCTGGATGATGTCCCGGAGGATGACAGTGCCAATGATGCCGGAGATAGCAGTGTGGACAAGCCGGGGGATGCTGACAATGAAGAACCAGAAAATGGTGGCGGAAACAATGACGCAGATCTGCCGCCGGAGCGGGAAGAAGCTCCCTCCGAATATGAAAATGACGGGAATACGGCAACGATTGGGTATGGTGAGCTGAAAACGCTTGGAGCTGAAAGCCGCTATGAAGAGATCAAGATGCTGAATGGTATGAAGGATAACGTCCTTTCTGTTGGTTTTGTGCTGTTAATTCCATAAGGAATTGCCTTGGCAGTGTGTCGTTTGGATGCACTAAGCTGATCCTTACCATCCTTTCCGCTTTGGCACAGGATGAAAGCAGATCCATCTCGGATAACATCCGCTGGTCCATCCAGAAGAAATTCCAGCGGGGTGAGGCAATGGTGGACTTAAGCCGGATGCTGGGATATGACAAGGGAGAGAACGGGGAATGGGTCATCAACCCGAAGCAGGCAGAGATTGTTCGATACATTTTTGAACGCTATGTGTGCGGTGTATCCGCAACTGCCATCGCCAAGGAACTCAATGCGATGGGGAAGAAAACAGTGCGGGGCAGCATCTGGAGGGCAGACGCAGTGCTGTTTATCCTCCGAAATGAAAAGTATGTGGGTGACTGCGAAAGCCAGAAAACTGTCACAAAAAACTTCCTGACCCATGAAGTCAGTATCAACGAAGGAGATGCACCAAAGTATTATGTGACAGACCATCATGTAGCAATCATTGACCGGCATACCTGGAATCAGGCACAGATGATGCTTTTGGGAGGAGAAGAAGCCAGGGATAAAAAAGAAAAGAAGCGCCGGGCAAACAATGCTTCCCCGTTTACAAACCTGACCTATGGGGTGGACGGCTGCAATGAGCCGATGTTCAGAATCGGCTATAACACACCGCTTTACACCTACACGGATGAGCGTTCCGCAAAGGCAGAACCGTAGCCGAGAGAATAAATGGAAAGCACTTTGTGGAAACTATGTCGGTGGAGTTCTTGGAGTTCCTCACGGACTGTTATCGGGTGGTGTATTACTGATAAAGATGTTTGATAAATTGTGAATTTACAGACAGTTCAGAATATAAACTTGCAATTCGCTTGCTATTTTTGCGTCGTTGTGGTAAATTATAAACATAATGGGTGTATTATACTCTTCGCCGAGTAAAGCACCGAACAGCTTGGCTGTTTATGCGAGACAGACGAGCTGGAAAGGAGAGTGCAAATATGGGACTCTATTTAAATCCAGGGAATGAAACATTTGCAGAACTTGTTCAAGCAGATATTTATGTCGATAAAACAGGTTTGATTGCATATATGAATGGCTGTATTGGAAAAGCAAAACATTTGATTGCGTCCAGCAGACCGAGAAGATTCGGGAAAACATTGGCTGCTCAAATGCTAACTTCATATTACAGTAAAGGTTGCGATTCCAGTGAAGTCTTTAGCAATCTTGAAATTGCAAAAGATAAATCGTTTGAACTGCATCTCAATAAGTATGATGTAATTAGTCTTGATATTCAGTGGATGCGTGGCGTTGCAATCGGAAAAATTCAAGAGGGAGAAAACACGACTGTATTAGGATATATACAGAGCGAGATATTGAAAGAACTTCGACAGGAATATCCTCAATATGTGAATGAAAAAGAAAATTCCGTTGCGGCAACACTTGCGAATATCAACCAAGAAACTAAGAAAAAGTTCATAATCATCATTGATGAGTGGGATTGTGTATTTAGAGAAGATAAGGAAAATCTTGCTTTGCAGTCTGAGTATATTAATTTTCTAAGAAGTCTTTTCAAGGGAGGCCCTGCTGATCGATTCGTAAAACTAGCATATATCACAGGTATTCTGCCAATCAAGAAATATGGTACACAGTCTGCTTTAAATAATTTTAGAGAACTTACCATGACCTCACCGGGAGGAATAGCAAAGTATATTGGATTCACGGAAGCAGAAGTTAAAGTGCTTTGCAAAGAGCATGATATGCCGTTTACAGAAATGAAGAAATGGTATGATGGCTATTATTTGAACCGGGTTGGTCATGTATACAGTCCGAATTCTGTAATGGAAGCAATCAATAACGAAGAATTTCAAAATTATTGGTCACAAACTGAAACATATGAATCACTCAAAGTTTATATCGAAATGGACTTTGACGGCCTAAAGCAGAGAATTGTGGAAATGCTGGGCGGAGCAAGAATCAAAATAGAAGTAGGTTCTTTCCAAAATGATATGACCACATTCCACTGTGCAGATGATGTTTTGACCTTACTGATTCATCTGGGATACCTTGCCTATGACAGCAAAACTGAAAAAGCATTTATTCCGAATGAAGAAGTCCGCAGTGCATTCGTTCTTGCAATCAGAAATAGAGGTTGGGATGAAGTTTACAAGGCAATCGAAAATTCAGAAAAACTTCTAAAAGCGACCCTTGCAATGAATGAAACAGCAGTAGCAAAAATGCTACAGGATGTTCATATGCAAAACAGCTCCAGCCTTGTGTATAACAATGAGGTATCGCTGGCAAGTATTATTCAGCTTGCGTATTACACAGCAGCAAAGGAGTACACAATCATAAGAGAACTGCCTGCCGGTGAAGGATTTGCTGATATGGTTTTCATTCCCAAACGAACCTCAAAGAAGCCGGCATTGGTTGTAGAACTGAAATGGGATAAGAGTGCTGAAGGTGCTATTTCCCAGATTAAAGATAAAAAATATGTTACTGCACTGGAAGAATACAAAGGAAATATCCTACTTGTAGGAATCAACTACGATAGGAAAACTAAGGAACATCAGTGCAAGATTGAAAAATACGAAATGTAAATAGTACAAAAATATCTTAGCCCACCATGTGAGCATCCAACTTCGTAATGATTTTACGGAGAAGGAAACTTACATGGTGGGCTATTTTTATACTGCCCGCTATACCACAGACAGCACCCAAGAAAAATCAAGGGTGCCGCTGTGTCGCTTATGCGGGCAGTTTTCTGTTATGTAGTTTGAACTTTTGTAGTTATGCTGTGTTCAGACGGTGCGCCTGAGAATTCAAATTCCTAATCCATATAAAATCGCCTTTAACTCTTTTACAGTCCTTGTGAGAATTTCCTCTTCGGTAGCATTGCAGTCCAGCAGCAGACGGTGGAGTTCGGAGTCTGCCGTGGATACAGAGTGATGAAGGCTGTCTACCAAGAGATCATCTGTGGATACCTTGGTCTTGCCATAGGATATCACCGCCGTTTCTTTTATTGTACCATAAAACGGCAATAACAGCCAGAAATATTTAACTAAATATCAATATGTCAGTGCGCTAGTCTGATGGGATGCGAGCATTTAGAATTCAGTATAAGCCTAAGGAAGGCATGTGGAGAGCTAATTTCCAAGAGAATATTATGGTTAATAATCAATATCCTAATTCAGGACAGCATAGTTCTCAATTAAAGAATGTACATATTGATATTTTAGATTAATGAAGGAGTTTTTATGGAAATAAAAGCAATAAATATTAAACAAAAAGATTACATAAATGAAGAAGATTTTTTTCTATCATGCGAGGTGTTTATTGGACCCAAAAAGGAAAATTATGTATATGAAGTTTATGATTTTAATGTAATCAGTATAAAAAGGCTTTATGAAGGCTTTCCGGACAATGGAATTATGCTAAATAAAGGATGGATGATTACGAAGTACTATGATGAAAGTGAAGTGAAACGAAAGATTAATGCCATAATTAAAAATTGTATATCGGATACAGATAAAAATACATATTTAAATATCAGTTCCTATTTTAGGATACAAGAGTCATAATATTTAATTGCGGTTCTATTATATGAATTGAACCTTATTCCGTGAAACTTACCATAGTGTTACATCCCGTTTTTTCAGCAATAAT
>OLPN01002722.1_pt1 | contig 13309 bp, 6 predicted proteins | sample 1672601 | NCBI WGS metagenome assembly OLPN01 (sample SAMEA3136704, study PRJEB25190) | human gut metagenome | reverse complement strand
TCTCCCTCTTTCATATTGACAGGTGCATTGATTCGAATAGCGAACCCGAGAAGTGTTGTCCGACAAAAAGAACTATCGGTAGCTTGCTATCATGGTCAAAGCTGAACGATATAATCGAAGCACATTAAACAAAAGGCATTCACTCACCCCAACGTACAATCAAGCACCATCATAACAACAAACCCTGCCGCCGCACCTATCGTTCCTATGTTGCTATGCTCTCCGCCCTGTGCCTCAGGTATAAGTTCTTCTATCACAACATACATCATAGCCCCTGCCGCAAACGACAGCATATACGGCAAAAGCGGAGCAATGAATGAAGCGAGCAGTATCATCACCGCCGCACCTATCGGCTCGACAACGCCCGACAGCACTCCCATCACAAACGCTTTTCCCTTTTTCATTCCCTCGCTTTTAAGCGGCATTGAAACCACCGCTCCTTCGGGGAAGTTCTGTATTGCGATACCCAGTGCCAGCGCAAATGTGCTTGCAAGAGTAACACTGTCGCCGCCCGTGCCGGTTGACCCGGCTACAGCCGCACCGACAGCCATTCCCTCCGGCACGTTATGGATGGTCACCGCAAGCAGCATCATAGTAGTTTTCGAAAGCCCCGAACGCATGCCCTCAGGCTTATCGCTGTCAAGATGCAGATGCGGCACAAAGCTGTCTATCCCAAGCAGAAACAGTATCCCCGCCGCAAAGCCGACCACAGCAGGCACCCAGTTCATTTTCCCGTAACTCTGCTCTGACAGTTCCATTGACGGTATCAGAAGCGACCATACCGAAGCCGCTATCATAACTCCCGATGCAAAACCAAGCAGCAGCTTCTCCGTCTGGGCCCTCACCTTGTCACGCATAAGGAACACCATAAGCGACCCGAGTGTTGTTCCCATAAGCGGTATCATCAGTATCAGAAATATCTCCAATTGCGTCACCTCAATATAAGTTAGTTTAGACTTACCGCTTATATTTTACCACAAACAAAAGAAAAAGCCAAGCGTTACACCTGACTTTTCCCGTAATATTTACTTTTTTCCTTTCTCACAGCTTGCAGAGGGATTGCTTCCTTTACTGATTCTTTGTTCTGATTTTTATCAGTTCATCTATTGTGTAAGTTCCTTCCGTTACAGCAGAACCTTCTATAGAAAACATTTTCCCTTTTTACGCAATCATTAATTCACAAAAAAATCTCCGCAGCCCAAAGCCACGGAGATAAAACCGTCAATATGTAACGCCGTATTACTTGATTACTTCGACCATCATGCCGGGAGCGGCCATTACAGCGTTTGATTCGTCTGTATCAATGTGCATAGCGTCTGCAAAATTCTCGCTTACTCTGATAACAACATCACCGAGAATTGCCTTTCTTCCGTCAGAATCAACCTTTACGCTTACAACATCCTTGTTCTTCACGCCCCACTTTTCAGCGGTTTCGGGAACAAGGTGGATGTGACGCTTTGCAACGATAACGCCCTCGCTGATTTCGATCTCGCCCTCAGGACCTGTTATCTTGCAGCCGGGTGTGCCTGCAATATCGCCTGATTCTCTTACGAATATAGGACATCCGATAGAACGTGCGTCAGTAGCCGAAAGCTCAACCTGTGTAGCAGGACGAACAGGGCCTAAAATAGATACGTTTGCAAGCGATCTCTTGGGGCCTGTTATAGTAACTCTTTCCTCGCAAGCGAACTGACCGGGCTGAGAAAGATCCTTCTTCTTTGTAAGCTCGTGACCCTTGCCGAACAGTGTTTCGAGTGCCTCCTGCGTAACGTGGATGTGACGTGCGGAGGTTTCCAGTAATACTTCCATTTTTTCCATAATGTTATCCTTCTTTCATGCCAAAGGCAATTTTTACTGTTAACATTATACACCCGTGAAACGAAAATTTCAAGTGTTTCATATAACGAATATCGGGCGAAACAAAAAAGTTATAACAGCGTCCGCTATCCCCAGCAGAAAGCACCCGATACAGCATACCGCAAACCGCTCAAGATATATCTTATAATAGTGCGGAGCCTCGTCACGCCTGCCTTTAAGCACAGCCAGCACACTGTTTGAGCATAACACGGACAGACGGCACTGATAACAGCAGATTACCGTTCCTATAAATGCGGACGGAAGAACAAACACCGCAAAAGCCGGTATCCCGTTTGCCCCGTATATATTCACAAGCGCCGCAAACGTCATTCCAACGCCTATACCCTTGAATGCCGGTATAAGCGCACCCACAGGCTGTCCCACAGCGCAAAGTCCTGCTAAAAACGGTACAATGCACCATATAAGCGCCGATATGAACGAAGCGGCGGCATTTCCGAAAAATCCGCCGTGTATCCTTCCTTCGAGAAAGCCCTCCAGCATCTCGTCAGGCACGGTCACCGTTGCCTTCCCGTAAAACACCGCCCCGACAACAGCCCCGGCAACCGCCGTTATAAAGAGTATCAGCCCCGCATACTGCCTGTTGCGCCTGCCCTTCACCACTACTTCCGATACGGTTATACCGTCGGCACTCAACTTCCCGTTTTCCTCCGTCATAACCGCCGTATCCGCATCCTGCCCCTTGCAAACATCGTCCCCGCCCGCCGCAGCGTCAGGCTCGTATACCGCATTTCGTTCCTTTAAAAATTCTTCCCTTGTCATAATTTCGTTCATACTGCACGTCCTTTCCTTTCGGGTATTCTACAGTAAATCTATGAAATGAGAAGAAAATTTATGACCGTTTTGCAATAAAACACAACCGCCATGCCTCAGCACAGCGGTTGATTTCAGATGAAATATATGATATAATAGCGAAGAGGGTTCCTCGGACGACAGGCGGTCAATACATCTCCCAAGATGCGAAAACATCTGAAAGGGGGTGTAGCTGATGTACATAACCTTGAGCGATTTAACACAGATAGGTATTTTCCTTACTGCGTTCACAGTTATGATATTTACTATCAGTTCTTCAAATAAAAAGAAATAACCGCCCACAGCTTCCAACTACGACGGTTATTTCTTAGCCAACACGGGAGCGGTCGTCTGTCGTTCCCTCTTTATTTGTATTCTATCACACTTTCAATAAATTGTCAAGGTGCATTCCGATAGCCAAACAACCGCCATGCCTCAGCACAGCGGTTGTTTCCTGTTATCCGTTAAATTTCATATCAATATCCTAAATCCGGCAGACCGCTGAGATAATATCTCGGGTTCAGTCTTTCCGAACCGTATCTTACTTCGAAGTGGCAGTGACATCCGTACGCAAGTCCGGTTTCGCCTACTGCGGCTATGCAGTCGCCCTGATTTACCTCCTGACCTGCACTGACGAATATCTCACTGTTGTGGGCATATACCGTTGTGTATCCGTCGGGATGAAGTATCATCACGGCATTACCGAGTCCGCCGTTGTCCCAGCCTGCAAATATTACAGTACCGCTTGCTCCGGCATATACATCCGTACCGTAAGGTGCGCCTATATCAACGCCTCTGTGTCCGGCATAACCGCCGTCCCACCAGCCCCACTCCCAGAATGTGCCGCCGTCAACAGGCCATATATACTTCTTGCCCGTATCGGCAGAAGCGTTTGAATAATGTGATGACTGCGGAGGCAGTGTACCCTGAAGGATAATCTCCGTTACAGGCTCTTTCACTCTTTCGGTTTTCTTTATGGTACGCTTGACTTCTTCGCCGTTTACATAATACACCTTTGCCGTGATTTTGTTCGTACCGGTCTCGCCCTCCTGGTAAACCGTTTCAACACCCTCATAGCGTGTATCATCGTCCTCATATTTCGTTTCATACGGAACTTCAACGTTGTATGTTTCCGTTCTCGAAATACTTACCGACAGGAAAGGCACCTCCTGCGTTTTAAGCAGCTTTTCGCCGGCTCTCAGCACATAGTCCTCATCCATAATGCCGGGATTCAATGCCTCAAGCTCCTCCATGCTTATTCCGAGCTTTGAGCATATTCCCGAATGGCTGTCGCCGTCAACCACAGTGTAATAGGACGCTTCTTCCTTTTTGGAATTTATCAGCTTGATGATTTCATCACTCGACACAATACTGTCCGACAGATAAAGACCGGGAACATACTCTATATCCTTCTCAAAGGCAACGTCCTCGTCCTTTGCGTTTGTGCGGTAGCCGTCAAGTATCTTCTCAAGCTCAGCCTCAACCGCTGTATTGTCAACAAGCGCACCGTAGAATTTTCCGCCTATGTACATTCCGTATGCATACTCGATAGGAGTATCGCTCAGCTCAAGCAGCTTGTTTGCAAGCTGATATTTCGTCAGATATTCCTGGTCGCCGAGCATTTCGAGCGAATATTCCGGCTCCATGCTTATCTTCTTCTCGTTGCCGATATATGTGATACGCTCCTGCATTATACGCTCTGCGTCATTGAACACCTGCTCGCTTTCGACATATCCTACAAACTTTCCGTCAACCGTCAGCTTTATCGCATAGTCTGTACCCGTCGCATATCCGACAACGCTCATAAGAAATACTATTGCGATGATCGGTGCGGCATAGTTGAACAGCGTTACCGCAAGACCCTGCTTGCCGAATACTGCGTCCTTTGCTATACTTCCGTACAGCTTTGCCGCCTTCTTGTTGTCGCCCTGCTCCTTTGCGGTCCTTATCTGCCTGTTTGTACGCTGAAGCACACGTTTTGACTTTAACAAAGGTGCAAAGAAGAAGCTGCCTATTTCGCAGAACGTCCTCTTTACTGCGTCCCTGAAAAGCGCCGTATGCTTCCACATAAACACGGCGGCATAAGCCACATATACAGCAGGCTTTGAAAATACATCGGCTATGATATGGCAGAAATACTGCCCTGCCATAACCAGAAAATCAAAGATTCTGTCGGCAACAGCAGATATACCGTTTTTGCCTTTGTCTTTTTCTTCGTTGTTTTCTTCATTCCGATTCTCCGACGTATCGGCAACCGCAGGCTTTACATCAGCCTCCTGCGCTTCCTTTTCACTGTCGCTGTCAGGAAGTATAGTTTCCTCAATATCGTCACGATAATCGGGTATCATCAGTTTTCCCATTATCAATCCTTTTCCGTATAAGCCAAATCAAACGGGCATACGCCCTAAACAATCAATAATTTATATAATAACCCGCCGTTGTGAACGACAGGTGATAAATCAACGCTTTTTCCGTTAAAAGCAGGAACGGGCATAACGCCCGCTCCACACCTTTAAGGTTGCTTTTCCTTCCGTCATGAAAGACAGCAAATCTTTTCCGTCACCGCCATTATAACATAAAAGATTACAAACCCGCAACAATTTGTAACTATTTTGTTACCGTTTTGTAACCATTTCGCCCTTTTATACAAAAATACATCTACTTTCGCTTTTGTAATAGTGTATTTTTAACAGACTTATTTTATTGTGATTTTACATAAACGCCACACGTTAATTTGTGCAATCCTTACAAATATTTTCCGGCAATTTCAGTATCTGTTGACACGCTCAACGCATTTGTGATAGAATATAAGTGTGAAATTATGCTTACCGTTAAGTTCAGGCAAAAGGCAGGTGATACCCATGAACATGAACGAAGAAAATAAAACCGAAAACCCGGAAAGCGGGATTCAGACATACGACAGGAAAAAGAAGTCACACGGCAATTTTCTGAAAATCGGCTGTGCGTCATGCGGTTTTGTCGCCGTAGTCGCTCTTTGCGTTCTTTCAAGCCGTTACTCATGGTTCGGAGTCAAAGCCGATGACGAGGGTATCAGCTACAGTAACGGTTCAGAGTCATCATATTCCGCCGCTTCGCCTGTCGAGGAACAAAAGGTTCCCACCAAAGCCATCAAGCATAACGAGGCACAGGAAACCACCGTTGCAACATCGGCAGCAACAACCGCCAAAGCAACATCGGCAACCACAACAGCAAAGACCACTCAGACCACAGCGGCCACAACCAAGGCTACAGCTCCCGCAACAACCAAGGCAACAGCTCCTGCGACAACCGCCGCACCAAAGCCCGCATGGACAGAAAAGAAGTGCAGCGGCACAATGTACATAAACATTTCAAGCTGTTCCGCAAGGAAAGAGGGCTTACAAGGCTCTGAGGTCGTTTCCTATAAATATTACGGAGATGCGGTAAATATCGCCGCACTGACAGACACCGGCTACTATAAGCTCGATGACGGCACATATATCCACAGCGACTATCTTTCCGAAAGCAAGCCTGTCGCAACTACCGTTCCCGCAGCGGCAAAACCCACCGTGCAGGACAACACAACACCCACATCGACTATAACCGACAGCCCCGTAAACTGCACCGCAGAGGAGGCAGAGGTTTTCCGTATCGTAAATGAGATTCGTGTTTCCTACGGCCTTAAGCCTTATAAATGGGATACAAACGCATACAAGGCAGCAAAGGCACGTTGCACTGAAATTGAACAGCAGTTCAGCCATCTGCGGCCGGACGGTTCAAACTTCAAGACCATATACGGCTACAGTGATGATGAGTTATGGTATAAGTTCTGCTCCGTCGGAGAAAATCTTGGCTCAGGTCAGCCCACAGCACAGAGAGTAGTCGACAGCTGGATGGCTTCTACCAAGGGTCACCGTGAAAATATACTCAATCCCGATTTTGAAAATCTCGCCGTAGCATTCGGCACATATAACGATGCTTATAAGTATTACTGGGTACAGGAATTCACAACCTACAGATAAGCATAATAGCACTTTTTAAAAGCACAAACGCACAGGCTGTTGATAAACTGATTATTATCAATGCTCACGCAGTGAAATATATCACCAACACCGCAGAAAACATTTTCAGTACCCACAGGGAATTAATAATTTCGTGAGTGTATCAGTGCAACTGCACTGACATTAACCTTTCAAAAAAACGCTACTAACCTAAGATATATGTACTAACCTGCGGACGTGTAGCGTTAAGCGTCCCTGCATTAACAGGTCATACAATGTTCAGATGGTTATTCGAGTTTAGCCCCCACCCCGACGGGGTGGGGGTGTGAGTAAGGAAAGAGGGATGCCACGCTGAGCATTGCTAAAGCAATGCTCCCGCTCCTCTCGTCGCTCAAGAGGAATAACTGATTTGGGAGAGAACCTAAGAGTATAGGGCTGAGTCTTGCTTACGCAAGCACTCGGACGTTTCGCTTCGCTTCACTGGGCTGTCAAGTCCAGCGGAGCTTTAGCGGAGTGCACGAGCCTTGCGTAAGCGAGGCTCAGATTTGCACCTAGTCTCTTTGGTTCTTTCCCTCGTTAATATTGACAGGTGTACCCACTCGAATAGCGAACCCGAGAAGTGCTGTCCGACAAACAGAACTATCGGTAGCCTATTATCATAGTCAGGGCTGAATGATATAACAGAAGTATATCCCAATGAAAGACTTTTTCGACAAACTAAAGCACCCCGACACAGCGGGGTGCTTTTTATTTATCATACATCGTTTTGCAAATCGCCGGCAGACACACCATAAATCAGAGCGTGTATCTATCACCGTTATTCTTGATTTTACCACCCGTTACCGCCTTATCGACTGCGAACTCGACTGTAGAGGTCATCACCGTACCGAGCCTTGTGTAGCCGAATTTCTTTGCGGTCTCACGGATAAGATCGGCTCTTGAAAGTCCTATCTGCTCTGAAAGCACCTCCGTCACAGCGGAGATTATTTCTTCCGACGGGATTTCCGTAAGCTCCCTTCTGTTGCCCTGAATATCGGCAGGACGATAAATGTCATAAGTATCGGGGTTTTGCTTGCCGAGCCAGAAGAACGCATTGTTCTCATCAATCGTTATACGCTTGTCGATCATTCTGAACACATCGGCAAGCACCTTGTCCGTGCGGTCACCGCTTCTTGTTATGCCCCACGCACCTATCAGCTTATGCACAAGAGCGTTACGGCTTATCGGCGCTTCTGCCGACAAAATAAGCACTGCAAGCGACTGTATAACAGGAACCGTTTCGGGAAGATAAAATTGTTCGGGCGTTCCGACAGGTGCTATATCTGCCGTTTCATACAGCGTTGCCTTATTCGGCGCAGGTGTTTTCTCGACCGTTTCAAATACCGGTACCTGCTTTGTCTTTACTTCCCCGACAGGCTTTTCCTGCGGATGCTGTGCATTTTCAACAGCCTGCTTTATGTGCTGTAAAACTCCGTTGCTGTCGTCAAGCCAGTCGAGCGTCCATACACGCATTACACTCCAGCCAAGCCCCTCAAGCACACCCGGCTGAACCGCAAATCTGTCCCTTGCGGTTGCGCTTCTGTGGCAGTTTTCACCGTCAAGCATAATACCGAGAATATATGTTTCGGGGTTTTCGGGATCAATTATACCTATATCCATTCTGAACTGCGAACAGCCTATGTTGCACCTCGTCTTATATCCGAGCGTTTCAATGCCCTTCGCTATCTCGCTTACAAGGCTGTCATCCGCTTTTGCAAACATATCCGTGCGTCCTGCGATAACATTCGTACCTCTCGTTGCAAACTCAAGGAAGCCCTTAAGCCCCGCAACACCCTCCGAGCGTGTTCTCGTAAGGTCTATCTGCTCAGGACGCAGAACGGAATAAACTATCATTTCCTTCCTTGCCCTTGAGATTGCAACATTAAGTCTTCTCCATCCTCCGTCACGGTTAAGCGGGCCGAAGTTCATCGAAACCTTTCCGTTCTCGTCAGGACCGTAGCCCACCGAGAACAGTATAACGTCACGCTCGTCACCCTGTACATTTTCAAGGTTCTTGATAAACACAGGCTCGTCACACTTTGCGTCAAAATCAGCTATATCCGGGTTCTTCGCAAATGCGTCAACCAGCATATCGTCGATAAGATTCTGCTGAACAGAGCTGAACGTTACTACGCCTATGCTGTCATTCCTCAGCTTTTCATCGCTCAGCCTGCGGATGATTTCATTGACTATAGCCTCCGCTTCAGCCTTGTTCTGCTTTGTCTTGCCCTTGTCATAGAAGCCTTCCGGACGTATAAGCCTTACCTGCGATACAAGGTCGTTCGGTGACGGGAACGTATACAGCTTATTGTCATAATACTTCATATTGCTGTATGCGATAAGGCTCTCGTGCCGTGAGCGGTAGTGCCACTTGAGATACATCTGCGGCATAGAGATTGCAAGGCAGTCGTCAAGCAGGCTCTCCAGATCCTCAAGCTCGCTGTTGTCCTCATCAATACGGTTGCTTGTAAAGAATGACGTAGGCGGAAGCTGCTTCGGGTCGCCTACTATAACGACATTCTCGCCCCTTGCTATAGTACCGACAGCCTCGCTTGTCGGAAGCTGTGACGCTTCATCAAATATCACAAGGTCGAATTTCGGGAATGACGGGTCGATATACTGTGCCACTGAGATAGGGCTCATAAGCATACACGGGCAGAGCCTTCTGAGCAGTGTCGGTATCTGATCGAACAGCTTTCTGAGCGGCATCATTCTGCCGTTATTTTTTATAGCCTTCTTCAGTATTCCCATCTCGGAGGATGCGGCGCTCGTACCGTCTGATACGGGTATATTTGCCGACAGCCTTGCCGCAAGCTCCTGCATAGTGAGCCTCTGATATTCCTTTATCGTTCTTCTGTATTCGTCAATCAGAGCGTCATACTGCTTTCCGTTGAAGGAGGCAAGCCGCTTGTCTGCGGCGATAGTCATAAGCGCCAGCTGATAATAAAGCTCGCAGTGATAAGCCGCTCTTATATTATCTGCCGATACAGTGCCGTTTTTATAGGCACGGCTCACAGCCGCAAGCCCTGCGTCACAAAGCCGCTTATCCGCCAAGTTGAACGCCGCCTTGCTCTTTACAAGCGAAATATTGTCCGAAATCGCCTTAAATACCGAGTTGACGCTTGTAAGCCAATCGGCACTTCCTTCAAATTCCGTGTTCACCGAATAAAGTTCAGCCAGTCTGTCGGATTTTTCCGTATAGCTTCTTACCGCCTCGAGATTTTTCGCACATTCGGCAATTTCCTGCGGTGAACATTTTACGAACACATTCATAATATGCTGTTTTTCGCTGTCGCTGAATCTGTCTGAAGCCGCCGCCCCATAAACAGCCTCTGTCTTATGCACCGCCCTTGAAAGCATATCCCAGTCGGTCGCCATACCGGACAATATTCCGCCCGTTATATTCAGCGTCGGAATTATCTGCCCGATCTGCTCCGATTTTTCCGCCAGTTCAATCAGCCTGTCATACAAAGGGCATACATCGCTCTTTTTAAATGCGGCAGGATTTTTACTGTAGACTTTAAGTTCCTTATACAGCCTGTTCTGACCTATCAGCTTCGGTAAAAACCACTTAGCCTCCGCCTGTTTCCATTTCACCCTTGCGCTTTGTGCGGGATATGAAAGCACAGCCTTGTCAAAGCCGTTTTCGATTTCGGCACAAAGCGCATTGTATGCTTTTCCCGTTTCACACAGCGTTTTCAGCTTTGAAACGACAGCGTCAAAATCCGCCGTACCCAATATCTCGTTTATTACAGGTGCGTCCTCGCCGCAGGCGTCTATCAGACCCGATACGGCGTTCAGCTTTTCACGGCTGATATTTCCGTCAAGGCCGACAGCAGCTGCTATAAGGTTCAGTGCCTCGTCTGCCCTGCCGTATTCCTCCGCAAGTCTATCAAGGCCGTTTTTGAAGCTATCACGCATTTCTGTGGAATATTCACATCCGCCGTATCTTATAAGCGGATGCTGTGCATAAACGCCTATCTCGGATATTGCGACAACATATTCCGATATAATTTCCTCAAATCGTGCGATAGTGCCTTCGTCGGCATTTTGCAAAACATCTCTGCCGATAGATATTTTCCCTTTTTCAGCCATACACTGCTCATAGCGTTCGATAGCCGTATACAGCGATTCACCGAAATTGCGCTTTTCGTGCAGAGCCTCTATCACAAAGTTCAGCTTTGCCTTTTCCTGTGCCAGCTTCTGTGCAACTGCGGCGTGTTGTTCGGGAGATTTTACCATTGCCGTTTCAAGCGACTTGTTAAGTTCCGCTAAAACAACGGATTTACTTGTCTTGTTGGAGTGAAGCTCAAGGCAGAACGGGTCAAGCCCGATATTAGCAAGACGCTTCTGTACAACGCTCAGCGCCGCCATTTTCTCCGCCACAAACAGAACGCTTTTTCCGTGATAAAGCGCATTCGCTATCATATTGGTGATGGTCTGCGATTTACCCGTTCCGGGAGGGCCGTGTAGTACAAAGCTCCTTCCTGCCGATGCCGCAACCACCGCACTCAGCTGTGAAGAATCTGCGTCAACGGGGACAGCAATATCCGTAAGCGATATTTTGCTGTCAATATCGGTATCCGCAATAAAGTCCCCCGTCAATGCATCACTTGTCGCACCTTCCATAAGGCAGGATACCACCTTGTTGCTTTTAAGTTCGTCACTGCGGTTTCTTATATCGTTCCACATTACAAACTGACCGAAGCTGAACAGCCCGATAAAACTGTGTTCGATAATATTCCACGTTTTTTTGCCCATTATCGCCTGTCTTACGGTATTGAAAACAAGCGGCAGGTCAATGCCATGCTCGTCTTCGGGCAGAGGGTCAAGACCGTTTATCTCAATGCCGTGATCCTGCCGTAAATATTCTATCATCGTTACGTTTATCTGAGCGTCTTCCTGACGGCTTCTGATTATGTAACCTTTGTCACGGACATTTCTGACTATATCTATCGGTATAAGCACAAGAGGCGCATATCTCGCCTTTTCCGACATTTCACTTTCAAACCACCTGAGCATTCCGAGCGACAGGAACAGCGTGTTCGAGCCGTTCTCCTCCATACTCACCTTAGCCGCACGGTACAGCTTCTTAAGGCTCTCCTCAAGCTCTGCGGCGTCCATGAACGTCCTTATCCTCTTGTTTTTCAGTTCCTGCTCGGCTATATTCCTTACAAGGTCCTTATCGGTTTCTATCTCAAACGTTTTAGCATCTCGCATAGAAACCGTCCACTCTGACGGTGCCTCAAGGATGCGGAAATCCGTTCCGTCAGACAGCTTATCTTCAAGAAGCGACAGATCCGACACCATAATTTCGACCGTGCTTTTATTTATTCTGAAATTCAGCAGAGAATTTCTCAGCGAAAAATCAAGCAGCTTTCTTTCCCATATTTTCTGCTTTGTCATAGGCTCGTTACTGCCCTGCGCCACTTTTCCGTACAGCGACATATCAAGCTCGCTCGGTGCGCTCATTCTTATACGCCTTGTGCCGTCGCTCTCTGTGTTTTCAGCCGTCAGCGCCTGTTCGAGTCTCAGCGGTATCGGACGGATACCGCTTCCTCTTGTACGGGCAATATCGACCGCACATATAAAGTTGCCCGGTGTATTCATATGATCCCTGCCGTGCTTCAGCGACTTGTCAAAGTCAACATTCTCCTTTGTCATATCCGTGCATTCCACGAGCAGAAGCTCCTCCGCCCCTGCCGCAATACGCTTTTCTATAGCCGACACATCATCGGTAGCACAGTCCGCAAAGGTTTCCTCCTCAAGATGACAGCCGCAGAAAGCGTGACCCTCTATGAATATAATGATAGGATTAAGACCTACAGCCTCAAGGCAGGACGCATACAGCACCGCAAGATCAAGACAGGTGCCCTGCTTCTGCTCCAGCACGGTATTTGCAAGACGTATCTTCTGCCCTATATATTCAAAGCTGGCAGGCGGCATATTGTACGCTATCCTTCTTGCACACAGCGCCGCATATAAAGCCGCCATCTGCTGTTTTACGAAGTTCGGGTTCTGCCGCTGATATGCGCTGAAGGCAGTCGTATCCGCCCACTTTTTAAGGTAGACCGATGCCTCTGATATGACTTTCGCTATCTCCGGGTGATTCGGTGTCACAAATGCCGCAATAAGCTCCGGGTCAAACGCAAGACCGCTCCATTCGTTGAACGCAAGAAGCTGAACGGGAATATCCTTTTGGTAAAGCTCTTTTTCGTCTTTTGAAAGCGAAAAGCTTACAGTACCCGACACCGCCTCCGTCAGTGAAAACAGCATTTCCGTGCTGAGAATTATCCTCAGCGGCGAAATTTCAACCGACTTTCCCGACGGCACACAGCTTATATCATATGTGAAGGTCTTTGCAAAAGCCGGGTCAAAAGCGATAGTAAGCCTTACATCGCTTATATCCTCATCGCCCTCGTTGCCGACGGTAAGGTTTCTTATGAAAGGTATGTAATTCTGTTGCATTGCGAAATTGATTTTCGGTATCATATCGCAGCCCAGTGTCAGTACAGCGCCCATGTAACACCATCCTTGATTCAAAATAGTTTCCGCTGTTAACGGCATCAGTTAAATTATACTACTATATTCAATACCTGTCAATAAAACATCGACCCCGACAG
>OLPN01002709.1_pt1 | contig 13359 bp, 3 predicted proteins | sample 1672601 | NCBI WGS metagenome assembly OLPN01 (sample SAMEA3136704, study PRJEB25190) | human gut metagenome | reverse complement strand
TTAACGCTACACGTCCGCAGATTAGTACATATATCTCAGGTTAGTGGCGTTTTTTGAAAGGTAAATGTCAGTGCAGTTGTACCGATACACTCACGAAAATATTAATTCCTTGTCGTTGCGGAAAATGTTTTAGGCAGTGCCTGGCAATATATTTCACTTGACCGGTGTTTGTAGGGCGCCGGTTTTTTGTATTATATGCCGCATTTGCGACCGTTCGTGCCGTTATAACAACCGTTCGTGCCAAAAAGTTGAAATCACAAAGCAAATGAGTTATGATATAATTATAAAATTATAAGGGGGAGAAGTATGCTCATCTGCGGTTACGATACCGCAAACGAGGCGGAGATACTGAAAGCAAAAATAACACAAATCGCAACGGCGGCATATCGACGAATTGCCTACAGGGTATGTCAGAGGTATGAGAGCTTTGCGACGGAGTGTAAGACGGCTGACCTTATAATCGTGCTTGCCGACGGAGCGGACGGTATGGAGGGCGTTATTGCGGCGAAGAATGCCGACAGGGATACGCCTGTAATATGGCTGTCGGACGATGAGGGATTCGGGGCGCAGTCATACAGGCTTGGCTGTACCTATTTCCACAAGAAGCCGATACCGCTTGAAAAGCTCAAGGAGGCACTGCATAAGTGCAGGTGCATGGCGTAAGCACGGGTAAATCTACAGGAGGAAAAACATGAAGAAAAAATTTGTACGGCTCATAAGTGCGGTGCTGTCTGCGGCAATGACGTTGACGGCTGTACCGTTATCGGCATTTGCCGAGGGCGAGGAGCATACGCATGACGGCGAGAGCAATGTCATCACGACACCGCTTGATTTCAGAGAAAAGACGGCGGACGAAAACGGTGTCGGCTGGAGCTGGGATCATGACACAAAGACGCTGACGCTTAACGGAGTGAACATTCAGGCGACAACAGAAGAGAATATGATGAGCGTCGTAACAGTCCCTGACGGTACGAAAATAGTGCTGAACGGTGAAAACACTATCGTACAGACCGATACCCTCGAAAGCGATACATACGTTCTCAGTGCCGTAAATAATAAAGAGGTCAATTGTGACGGCACAATGACGATCAGCGGCGACGGTGTGCTGAATGCAGAGAACCGCTCTACAGACAGTATGGCACGCTCTCTCGGCGGATCAATAATCCTGAACGGCGGTACAGTAAACGCAACAGGTACTGTAAAGACAAATTCTCTTGAAATACATAATGACGGTGTGCTGAACGCAAATGCGACAACTGCATCTTTTGAGGGTGTGGCTGTCAATGTCAGCGGCGGCATTACTGTTGACGGCAACGGCAGTCTTACTGCAGTAGGTTGTGCTAATGAATCTACGTTAAACAGTGCAATATTGCTTACCAGTAATTTCGACAAAATTTCCGTCAGCGAAAACGGCAGTATTACTGTGCCTGAAGGCAATGCAGCAAGAGTCGGAATATACTACAGCGGAAACAACGGCGACGGAATGGATGCCGAAATAAGCGGCGGTAAGGTCACTGCTTACGGTGCTAAGTATGGCATTTACAAAGTAAACCTTATAATGAGCGGTACAGGCTCGGTATATACTACGGGCGGTTCATACGCTATCGGTCAAACTTTACCGGCAATAGACGAGAATGAATTTGTAATAAAGGGCTCGACCGAGTTCAAGGCTTCGGAAAGTGCTGTGACAGGCGAGGTCAAGTATAACAGCGGCTATTATGAGATTGGCGGAGCAGACGCTAAGACGGTAGTTATAAAGCCTGATACTTCTCCCCGTATAATACTCGGAAAGCAGACAGGAATATTCAAGACGGAAGAGTATGAAATAATTGAAGGCATGACTGATACCAAGCTCAAGGGTACGGTTTACTTTGATATTACTCTGAAGAATATGAGCGATGAAGAGTTTGCAGACGCAAGAGGCTATTTCGGCGGCGATGAACCCGATTTATCAGCAAGCATAATCAAGACCGATTACGGCTGGGTGTGCATGGTCTGCGATACCGAGTTTTCGGTTACATACGACACTGATAATACTCTTACAATAAAGTGCGGAGATATTGTATCCAATACCGTTCAGGTAAAGTCGAATGCAAACCGTTTCAACAAGGTTACACAGGGTGACAACACAAACAGAACGGTTTTCTATACAAACACTTCGCAGGAAGAGAAGGACAATTACAAGCTTGTAAGCACCTATACGGTTGACAGTGAAAGCATAAGCTATAACTGGTACAGTACGAACAGTGCATACAGTGCAGATGAGCTCGGTGCGGCAGTATCCGGAAGCAACGGCGAATTCAAGCTTGCGGATAATATTCCTGCCGGAAATTATGTTCTGCATTGCGATATAACCTATTCAGACGGTGACAGCACAGAAACCGTTACAGAAAAATTTACATTTACATATAAAGAATGTGCACATGAAAACGGTTATTCCGACGGTAAATGCACAAACTGCGGAGCGTTATGTGATCACAGCAATATTGACATTAACACGGGTAAGTGTAACGAGTGTGCGCATCAGTTTGTTGCTACAATCAGCACAGACGGCAATGCGCCGACAGGCTATGACACGCTCGCAGACTGCCTTAACAGTGTTACTGCCGATACCGGAGACTATGTTAAGATCTATCAGGATATCGGCGATGCATCGGCAACTGCAACTTTAGATACTATAGATGTAAAACACAATGTTATGATCGACCTTAACGGTCACAAGCTGAACAATATCAAGCTTGAGGTCAACAAAGACGTCAAGCTTGCATTAACCGGCACAGAGGGCAGTTATGTTGACCAGGTGTATGTTTGCAAAGGCGGATCATTCATAATTGACAGCGAAGCAAATGTAGAATTTGATACAATTTTTGCTGAGGCAGGTACAAGGTTCACTGTAAGTGACGGTGCAAATGTAACTGTGAGATATCTGGCTGTAAAGGAATCTTTAAGCAATGAAGGAAATGCAACATCTGTAAAGCTTGCTACGGGAATGAAGATTACTGAGATGTTGGCGTATGATCTGGACAACAGCAGCCCGTTATCAGAAAACATAATGCTTAAAAATCTGCTTTCGGATAATCAGATGCTGAAATACGAGAGCAGTAGCAAGATTATTAATCTTTATTACGGAGCAACCCGTATAATTATAAACAGCAAAACATACGGCTACGGCACAATTACTGTTGTAGAGCATACTGACGCTGACCACAAATACAGCAGTGGAACAGGCAAGTGCGAGGAGTGCGGAAAGCCCTGCGAGCATGGCGGTGATATAAACACGGACACCGGCATCTGTTCAATCTGCGGTGCGGTTGTGTCTGTCGCAATCTATACAGATGCAAACGGAATCTCAAAGTATGTAGATACCGATGAGCTTCACTCTTTACTGAATGAATACGGTAAAAGCGGTACAGTAAAGCTGTTTAAGGATTATTATAAACTTGAGCAGCATGATATAGACGGAGTGATCACAATTGACTTAAACGGACACGATTTCACTGTCAGGGGTGTTACTCCCTGGAGTGGAGGAAAGGTTACGTTTAAAAACAGCGGCAGCGAACAGGTCACATGCTCCGGTTCGGTAAGTCCGACAGTCGATGCTCCCGGCGGTACACTTATCGTAGACGGTGATATATATTTCGACAGTGCGATCAATATAAATGATTATGGTACAGTTATACTGAATGCCGGTAAGTATGTCGATCTTACAATCAAAGGCGATAGAACATTATGCGATATGCTCGGCGAGGGTAAGGCTTTCTTTGACGCTAACGGAAATCTTTTCAACGCAAGTGTTCAGGCAGGCAGTGATCTGACAGTCAAAGACCACAGCCATACCTATGTTGACGGCAAGTGCGGCTGTGGATATGTATGCACTCACAGCGATGTTGACATTGACACGGGCAAGTGTACAGAGTGTGAATATCAGTATGCGGCTGTTATCGTAAAGGACGGGGCTGTAGCTTCTGTTTATAAGGAAACTGAGATGGGAGCGGCTTTTGAAGCGGCTGACAGTGACGCAAACACCGGCTGTACATTAAGAGTATACAAGAATTATACAGGCAGCTATACAACACTCAGCGGTAAGTTCACGCTGTGGATCGCTGAGAAAGCCAATGTAGGTACGTTAACTGTTTCGGGAGATATAACCGTTACGGGATCGGGAAAAAATAATCGTATTTATGGCGATTTCAATGTAGCGGCCGGCGGTAAGCTGACATTTGACGAAAAATGCGGCGCTATGGGAACTGTGTCGGTAGGTGCAGGTACATTTGACTGCTATAGTACATTTTCTATAACACTCAATATAAACGATGCAAGCAGTGACGTAATTCTTCACGGCGGAGCTTTCAAAACAATATGCTATAACGGCGGCGGGGACAGAGCAAACGCAGAAATACTGACTTTGTTGGCTGAGAACCGTATGTTTATGAAGTCTCCCAATCCTGAGCCGATAGACGGCTCAAAAACACTGTTGAAAGACGGTTTTGCAACACCTGTTATTGTAATACCACATGAAGGTCACAGTTACGACAGCACAACGGGCAAGTGTACGATTTGCGGTAAGCGGTGCGGTCATACGGATGTTGACAGCAAAACGGGTGTATGCCTTACCTGCGAATATCAGCTTACTGCGGGCATTTCGAGTGCGGGAACAGCGAAGTATTTCGATAATATAGACGACGCTTTTACTGCGGCATTATCGGCGGAAAACAGCGGCTGTACGCTGACATTGTATAAGCACTGCGAGATCACACAGAACGTAGAAATCGGCAATACAACGGTTACTGTCGATGTGAACGGATGTTCACTCGGCGGAGAGGCAGATATAAGTGTAAATAACGGTGGTGTGCTGTACCTTAAGGACAGCAGGAAAAGCACCTACTACGGATGCATAGACGCACCTTTTAGTGTAAACGGCGGTACGCTTATAAACGGTACTGCAGACGGCGGCAGTTCAGCCGCAGATGTACTCAATTTAGTCATTAACAGTGCTAAGCGTGTCGAAATATACGGCGGCATATTTGAGAATGTTTATATTGCACACGCAAGCGGTGTAGCTTTATACGGCGGAAGGTACAACACCATCTGCGGCGAGGAAAGCAACAGCACACCTGTAAACGATCTGCTTGCAAAGGGTTATGCATTTGCGACCGTACAAGAATTCACAACTCTCCCCGAAAGTATAGTTGACGGCAGTGCGAAGACAATCGGCGGAAGACTTACAAATGTCACAGTTGTAGCGCATACTCATACATACACCGAAACAAATACAAAGTGTGCGTGCGGTGCTGTGCTTTATGCAAAGGTGACATCAGCCGACGGTACTACTGACGAGTATTTTGACAGCATTGAAGAAGGCTTATTATATGCCGATAAGGCTGAAAACAAGGGCTGTGTTTTCACTCTTGTAACAAGCGGTAAGCTTGAGGACGGGGTTAAGCTGTCAAGCGGTAAGTTTACGATCACCGCAAATGATTACGTTACTATCTATGAAACTGCTGACGGGCGGGGAATAATAATTGAAGGTGCAGATGTTATTGCCGAAGGTCATATGTCAATCAATTGCGATATATATGTGAACAGCGGCTCTTTTACGCTGCCTGAAGGCTCAAGCACCAGATTTGGTGATATTCTTATATTTGGCGGTAATGTAAACATCAGCGAAGGCGTAAATGCCGACAATAATGCGGGTGCTGATAATTTGATTATAGCCAATGACGCAACCGACGCAAAGGTGACTATAGGCGGCGGTACTTACGGCCGTATCGTTTTCGGACAGCTTAAATTAAAGGACGTGCTTGCAAGCGGTGCGCGTGTTATAAGGTATGATAACTCGTCAGATTCGACTGCTGAGAAAACAGCAACGGCTTTATTATACAGTGATATAGCCGAAGAAAGCTATTTAGCCCCCGGTGACGATGACGGAAGGTATTATCTGGTTACAAAGTGCGAGCATAAGAATGAGGACGGCAGTTATGCCTTTAATGAGGGCGGTATATGCAAATACTGTAACTCTGAGTTTGCCGCAAGCGTAAGCTATACGGCAGACGGCGGCGAAAAGACAGAACTGTTCAGCGATATATGCGACGCTTTTGACAAGGCTAATGAGATAGGTACGGCTACAGTAACGCTGTATAAGGATATTACAGACAGCGAACGTACACAGGAGATTACCGTTATGGGCAATGTAACGCTTGAACTGAACGGTAAAACACTGGGTGGTCGTTATGGCATAGCGCGTATATCGGTATCTGACGGTGGCACGCTTACTGTAAACGGCGATGGCAATATGGATACACCTATTTACGTTAATGAAAACTCAAAATTAGTCATTAACGGCGGTGGATACTTCAATTCTGTGTCAGTTAAAAAAGGAGGCAACGCAGAAATAGGCGGCGGCACTATACGAGGTCTGTCCGTTCGCGGTAACGTAAAACTCAGCGGCGGTAAATTCAACGACATCGAGATATTTAACGGCAATCTTGAATCTGTACTGGCAGACGGTTATGCGTATAAAAATGCTGACGGCACTTGGCTTTCGATTGATGAGCGTGAAAAAGATAGCTATTTGGGCGGTTCTAAAGGAGCGTTATCCGTAGAAGAAGCACCGATAAAGAGTGCAAGTATTTCGTGGGCAGGCGGAGAAGCGCCTGTTATATACCGTAACGGAGCGAAAAAATTGAAAGTCAATGTTACATGCGATGTGGCGGACACTTCAAAGCGGATAACCTATTCGGACTATGTAAACGGCAATAATCGCAGTAAAGATTCTAAGCTTTCTGTTAACTGGTATATGGTATTCGGTTATAAAATCGGTGAGATTGTAGCGGAAGACGGTGAGGTTGAATATTACACTGTACTGAAGTGTGACGGATACGAATATAAGTCGAATGTGCTTAAGTTTACACTTGCGACCTGCTCGCACCCTGAGGATAGCTTTAATAACGAAACCGACGGTTTGGTATTCTGCGGTATATGTGATTTATTGATAGAAGCCGAGGTAGTAGATGCTGACGGCAAGTCGTTAGGCTATGCGGGTCTTAATAGAGCCATAAAGCTGGCGCAGGAGAACGAAGGCAGCACTGTAAAGCTGATTTCGGAAAGAGTACCTGCGTCCATTACCGTGACGGGCGGTAAGTTTACTGTTGACTTTAACGGTAAAGAGGCATATTATCAGTTCACTGTCAACGGCGGTGACGTGACTTTCACTTCTTCGGCAGTACAGGACGTGAGCAATCAAAATCTGCCAAGCGGAATCACAGTTAACGGAACTGACGCTGAGGTTACAATTGACGGTAAAATCAAGCTGGGAAGTGTAACAATATCAAGCGGTGCGCTTGCAGTAAACAGTGCCGAGAGTTATATTAAAGAACTGTCAATAAATGGCGGAAAGACTGTTGTAAACGGTGCAAATATTGATGCACTGAAAGCTAACGGCGGAGACACGGTCATCAATTATGTTACAGCCGATTCTTTAAGCGTGAATATCAACGGGTCCGGTAGCATCTCTATCGTAGCCGGCGAGTTCGGCAGCACCACTTGCAAAACAGGCTTAGGTATGGCAATCGCGAGTGGAAGCGTAGTTTTCGGCAATAATATAAATGGCTTTACTATTTACACATACGAAGCTATTCAGACCATGACCAAAACCGATAGAATTTTTGTTGGTAAGTGCGTCCATAAGGGTGAAAAAGGCAGTTATGTGCTTGACGGTAATCCCTGTCCTTACTGCAATGAGGAAATCGTTGCAACTGTAAGCTATACGGCAAACGGAAGCGAAAATACGGATCTGTTCAGCGATATTTATGACGCTTTTGACAAGGCTAATGAGGTAGGTACGGCTACTGTAACGCTGCAGAAGAACATCACGGACGATATTACAGATACGATAGCTGTTACAGGCAATGTTACGCTTGAACTTAACGGTAAAAGGCTCTCACAACCCGGTACTGATGTATGGTATTCCATAGAAGTAACGAGCGGTAAGCTGACCGTTAACGGCAGTGGCTTAATAAAACGTGTTGCCGTTCGCAACGGCAGCAATGCGGAAATCAACGGTGGTACTTTCTCTGACTTCATAATTAAAGACGGCGGTAACGCTGTAATTAAAGGCGGTCAATTCTACAGCTTACAGGTTTCAGGCGAAGGCAGAAACGTAAGACAGCTTCTTGCGGACGGCTATGCCTATAGGAGTATTATCGATTCCGGCATCTGGTCTACTATTGCAGAGCGTGAAAAGCAGGATATAACTAATGTAGAAGTAAAGGAAGCGCCGATAAAGAGCGCAACAATTTCCGCTGAGAACGAGTCACCGATAATATACCGTAACGGTAAAAAGGCTGTAACTTTCGCGGCCGATGTGACATATTCGGGAGATAAAACACTCTATATTACCGGATGCTTAATTGACGGAACGGTAATAAGCGAAAAAACAGAATTATTAAACGGTTACTGTTATTTACTTGGCGATCAAGTTGATAAAGTGGTGGCAGAAGACGGAGAAATCCAATATTACTGCATATTTACCTATGACGGATATGATTATAAGTCGAATGTGGTAACGCTTACAGTAGCTACCTGTCAGCACCCCGTCGAAAGCGTAAAATGTGACGATGACGGTTGTGTGTGCGGTATATGCAACAGAGCACTACCGGCTTCGGTAGAGCTGTCTGACGGCACGTTATCGTATTACGAAAACTGGAATGACGCTATCGGCGCTGCCGAGGAAAGCGAAGGCTGTACATTAAAGCTGTTAAACTACAGTGGGCTTAAAGATAATGAAACATTTGACATAAGCAAGGGTAGATTTACCGTTGATTTAAATAAAAATGACGGCAACACAGCATTTACATTTAATGTCAAGGGCGGAGATATAACGTTTACGGCATCGCAAGCAGCCTCAAGTTCACTTACCGGTGTAACGGTATCGGGTGAGAATGCCAATGTTTTAATTGACAGTAAAGCCACATTGAATTATTTAGTTGTAAATTCCGGAAAGGTTAGTGCCGATGGTGCTAATATCGGCGCAATAACGATAAACGGCGGAGACACGGTCATCAATGATGTTAATGCCGATTATTTAAGCATGAAAGCAGACACGACCGGTGGAAGCGGATATAATGTCTCTATAGTAAGCGGTACGTTCAACATCTTCACTTGCGAAAATGAAAGCAATTATACTTTAGGCAGGGCAATTGCGAGCGGAAGCAGAGTTATAGGCTTAAATGCGATTGTCGGTTCAGGTTTCAAATATGCTGAAATTCAGAGCATGACCAAAGCCAATTATCTTAATGTTATAAAGTGCGACCATAAGGACGAAAACGACAGTTATGCGCTTGACGGAAACCTTTGTCCTTACTGCAATGAGGAAATCGCCGCAACTGTAAGCTATACGGCTGACGGCGGCGAAATGACAGATCTGTTCAGCGATATTTATGACGCTTTTGACAAGGCTAACGAGGCAGGTACGGCTACAATAACGCTGTATAAGGATATTACAAACAGCGAACTTACACAGGGCGTTACCATTACCGGCAATGTAACGCTTGCACTGAACGGTAAAAAACTGGGTGGCACTTTTGCTTTCAACGCACCTGTAGAAGTATCCGACGGCGGTATGTTTACCGTAGGCGGCGATGGCAAAATGCGGATGCCTATTAAAGCTTACGCAAACTCAAAGTTAATCATCAACGGCGGTGAATTCACATCGGTGATGGTTTACATAGACGGCGACGCAGAAATAGGCGGCGGCGTTATAGACGCTCTGACCATTATAGGTAACGCTAAAGCAAAAATCAGCGGCGGTAAATTCTACAACATCGAGATAGCAAACGGCAGTCTTGAATCTGTTCTGGCTGACGGTTATGCATATAAAAAGGACGGCGGTGCATGGCTTTCAATTGCAGAACGTGCAGAGAGCGTTTATAGCAGTGTGAATAACGACAATAAACCGGTGAATGTAGAAGAAGCGCCGATAAAGAGCGCAACGCTTAGCACAGAAATAAACAAGCTGTATCGCAACAGCAACGCAAACCCCACGCTGAAGTTCAACCTTGCTCTTGCTCACGGCTCGAACCTGAACGACTCGTATGTAAGTAAGAGATACGGTATAAACTCCTATGTAAGCGGAGAAATAATTTATAGCAGCTTAAGCGCACTTGTAAAGGACGCTAAATTGTCGGCAGACGAAATAATTGATAAGGCAGGCGACAGCGATGCTGCCAAGATATACTTCGTAGTTACTACCGGTGACGGCTATGAAATAAAGTCGAACACTGTAAGCATAGACCTTGTTGACTGTGATCATTCTCAGGTGGTCGATCCTACAGCGGTTGAGGGAAACGGAGGCAACATTACTGAGCCGACATATTGCGAGATATGCGAGAGCAAGTTCAATGCAAAGATAACAAAGGGCAACGATGTCAAGTATTATAACGATCTTGACGAGGCTGCGAAAGACGCTCAGAAGAGCGAAAACGAGGGCTGTACCTTATATCCGCTTTATAACAAGAACGGATACGGCGGTCAGTTAGTCATAACCGAAGGTAACTTCACGCTCAAGTACGCAGTTCGTACAGCGTTCTCACGTCCGATCATCATAAACGGCAAGGCAAAGCTGACGGTTACGGGACGTTGTGCGGTGACAGCGTTTGAGAATCAAGACGCATTCATAGTGCAGGGCGGTGATGTCACATTTGACGGGCTTGCTACAGGCAGCAATGTGACCATAAACGGCGGAAATGTTACAATGGCCGCAAACAATATAAATTGCCTTACTATAAACGGCGGTAATGTATCCATTTCGTCAGGTGGGTTTGCCGAAATCATAACTAATGCCCCGAATAAGGTGATAGCCGATTATATCGATCCCGGCTTCTGGGTACAGGACAGAGGAACAAAAGAGTGGATAGATATATACAGTCTTAATAAGGCAACGGCATCATCGACAAACGGACTTACGGTACGGTTGTGTCCGATGCAGATAATCAAGCCGATTGATACTGTATATTACACCAACGGTTATTATCCCGACGGTATACCGTCACTTCAAATAAGTGCAGTGCCGTGGTATTCAGGCGAGGTCGACGCAAATGTTGCTTATCAGTGGATCGCCATTGATGAAAACGGCTACGAAACAGTGATAGAGGGCGCTACAGACAGAAAGCTGTCGCTCGAAAATCTCACAACGGGCAGGTACTACTGCCGTCTTACCTACAGCAATGCTGCAACGGCGGGAGTTTCGATGAAGTCGGACGTTGTAACGGCTACGATAACCGAATGTGAGCATTCCGGAGGAAAGGCTACCTGCACCGAAAAGGCAAAGTGTGAAATATGCGGTGCGGAGTATGGCGAACCTCTCGGTCACGACTATGTTGTAATCAAAGTAGTTGAGCCTGACTATCGCAACGAAGGCTACAGCGTATTTGAATGCACAAGATGTAAGGATTCATATATCGGAAACCGTGTTCCCGTAAAGCCTATTCCCGACGTGGAAGAAATAGCGGTTGAAAAGACGACATACAATGAAGTCGATATAAGCTGGAAGAATATAAGCGGTGTTGACGGATATTATGTCGAATGCTATGTCGGCAATCAGTGGAAGCAGATCGGCTTCAGCACGGACGGCGACAGTGCAGTGGCAAAGCTGAGCGGTCTTTCTGCAGGCCTTAAATATAAGGTAAGGATAGCGGCTTATGCAGGAAGATTCACCGGCAAGTTCAGATGTTTCTATGTTGATACCGTTCCTTCTCCCGTATGGAATATAAATACGGTGAAGGCTACCGATGAAACGGTAAGAATAAGCTGGAGCAGAAACGCCAGAGCGGACGGCTACAAGGTAGAGTGGTACATTAATAATCAGTGGTCCGTAAAGACTGTTACCGGCAACAATAATATATCGGCGGTTATAGACGGACTTTGTGCAGGAACACGATATAAAGTAAGGGTAAGCGCATATAAGGGTGACCTTTACAGTCCGTATACATACGGCTATATCGATACGCTCCCGTCAAAAGTTACGGGTATTACGCAGAAAGTCACATCTTCTTCGTTTACGCTTACATGGGATAAGAACGAAAGTGCGGACGGTTATACCGCTCAGTACTATGCAGACGGTAAGTGGAATGAAAAGACGCTGACCGGCAATAAAAAAACTACCGTTACAATAGGCTCACTTAAGGGCTACAAAACCTACAAGGTCAGAATAAAGGCTTATAAGGGTGAGCTTGAGAGTGCATTCGACGATATTTATATCACTACCGCTCCGACAAAGGTCAGCGGTCTTAAGGTAAAGAGCGCAGTTGACTCAAAGGCAGTAGTTATATGGAATGCGGATACAAACGCTGACGGATATAACGTAGGATATTATATCGGCGGTAGGTGGGTCGAAAAGACCATAACCGATAATAAGACAGCAATGGCTGTGCTTGGCGGACTTACACCTTACAGCACATGTAAAGTAAGGGTAAGAGCGTATAAGGACAATCTGTACGGCGATTACAGCTATACTACGGTTACTGCAGTGCTTTCACCGGTAACCAATATCAAGGTTGTATCGGCAAAAAGCAACTCGATAACCGTTAAGTGGGGTAAAAACGCCAGTGCAGACGGATATAAGGTTGAAATTTACAAAGGCGGCAAGTGGGTCAAAAAGACGTTAAAGGGCAGTACGAATGCTACTGTCACTATTGGCGGACTCAGGGCCGGAAGCGTGTATAAGGTAAGGATTGCGTCTTATAAGGGTGCAAATACAAGCACTTATACTTATGCAAATGTGAAGACAGCCAAATAAGCTGACAGTAAAAAAAGAGAACACCGGGCGACCGGTGTTCTTTTTTGTGTATCAGATGCGTTTTTACTATAAGAACAAACTGAGCCGTAAGGAAAGTTATGTCATAAAAACCATTGAGTACATTTCTTCCAATTACAGTTCTCCCATTACCGTGAATGACATGGCAGCATATGTCGGGCTGAGCCGCAGCTATCTGTGCCGGGCATTTCAGGCGGTACTGAACAAGTCCCCGAAAGAATATCTGAGTGAGTATCGCATCAAGCAGGCATGTTATCTGCTGACGCATAACGAAATGTCTATGATCGATATTGCAGAATCCGTTGGATTTGAAAACAGTCTCTACTTTTCCAAGGTATTTCATAAACAGATGGGGATGCCTCCCACGGAATATGCACGGCAGCACAAAACTCCTGATTAAAAGACTTAGAATCTATTTTTTATTTTAATTTAAGGCGAAATCAGAGAAAATTTCCTCACTCACTAGACGTTCATTACCCTCATTTCACTTCGGTTTCATCGCGCTCGTTCCCACGCCTGAAAAAGAGGTCGTTCCCACTCGCGCAAAA
>OLPN01002707.1_pt1 | contig 13374 bp, 8 predicted proteins | sample 1672601 | NCBI WGS metagenome assembly OLPN01 (sample SAMEA3136704, study PRJEB25190) | human gut metagenome | reverse complement strand
GCAGGTACTTTCAACTGGGGTGTGACTATCACCACCGCTTACCTGCCGCTGGACAATACTGCATTCTTTAATACAGACCTGAATCTGGTGGACTGGTTGAGCCAGTTCGGTGAAGGCAATGAAGTCTATATGAAGAGCTTCCTGGGACGTATGCTGTTCTCCGGCGAGGAGGTGCTGAAGAAAGCAAGCGTATTGTCGGGAGGTGAGAAGATGCGTTGCATGATTGCACGTATGCAGCTGCGCAATGCCAATTGCTTGATTCTGGATACACCTACCAATCACCTCGACTTGGAGTCTATCCAGGCATTCAACAATAATCTAAAGACCTATAAAGGCAATATCCTTTTCTCATCCCACGACCACGAGTTCATTCAGACGGTTGCCAACCGTATCATCGAATTGACTCCGAACGGTATTATCGACAAGATGATGGAGTATGACGAATACATCACTTCAGACCACATTAAGGAGTTGCGTGCACGTATGTACGCAACAAAGTGATAACGGAAGCTAAGGACTAAATAAGCATATTTTAAATCGTTCCATCATGAGGAAAAAATCGTTCCACCATGGTGGAACGATTTTTTCACCACGGTGGAACAATATTTCTGCCATGATGGAACGATTCTTCTTTCATATCTTTTTTGTTTAATAAAGGCTTGTGCGATATTGAAAAAAAGAAGAAGGTGTGTTAGAATGATTTTTAGCTATCATTCTGACACACCTTCTTTTGCTATTAAAAGAGTCTCTTTGTTCTTATTAAGGCGGGGAATAGTCTGGGTTATTGTTTCTCCTTATATATAATTTTGCCTTGGCTTTCGCCGAAAAGGTTGTCGCCCAGCGTGGTAATCTTATTCCCCGTGGCAAGCACATAGCGCAGGTTGTCGCATCCCATAAATGCTCCGTACTCAATGGCGGTTACACTGGCAGGAAGCACCAGCGTGCCGCACAAACGACCGCAGCCACTGAATGCACGCTGTCCGATGCTTCTAAGCTCTTGCGGGAGCCGTACGTTCAGCAGATACTTCTTTTGGGTGAAAGTATAGTCGGGAATTGCAGTGGCATTACTGTTGGTCATGTCGATGGAAACCAGATTGGGCATATAGTCGCGTATCAATGTGAAGTCGGCTTCGTCCATTTTTCCTTCAACGGTCAGAAAGTTAACGTCTTTGGGCTGAAATCCGGCTCTTAACAGTTCGCTGGCAAGGCTGCCCATTTTACCAATCTGCACATTTACTGTCAGTGGTTCTCCTTCAATGAATGCAAAGGTCTCCCATTTCTTTTTGGTACGGTAGGAGTCACTGCATCCCAATGGAACAAATATGGCTGTAACGCTATCGGCCAATGCTTCGGACAACAGATTGGGAGCCGTTTTCTTCCGTATCTGGCATATCTTGAGATTTTTGCATCCCTTAAAGGCAGCATCTTCGATGTTCTTGGTCTTGTCGGAAAGGATAATCCTGGTCAGCGTCTCCTTACCTACAAATGTACTGTTGTCCATTTGCTTGCAGAAGGCATATGCCGGAATGCAATTGGCAGGATATACATAAAAACGGTTTGGATAAGTCCCGTTCTTGCCTGCATACATGCTGATGGAGGCATTGGAAATGTCCAGCAGTTGCAGGTTTTTGAATTCATCCCGTAGATGCCTGAAATCTACGGCATTCAGCTTGCCCTGCAGGGTCAGTTGGGTGATTTCATTGGCTTCCGCTTCTGTCGTCAGTTCCACCAGGGTGCCGGGTTTGGCCACGTAGTATCTTTGGGATTTTTGTGCCGAGGCATTCAGCATTAACGCCAGTCCGGCAACGGCTAAAAGTATTTTTCTAAGTTTCATGTTTGTCGATTCCAGATTGATTTTTCAAATATAAGAAGAAACCGGCAGGAATACGTGAAGTTTTTTCTTTTTATTATTATTTTTGTCGGATATTAATCAAAATGAGATACAAATGGAGACGGAAGAAACGGTGAAGGAAGAGTGTGTTGCTGTGAGTAAAACAAAACGTATTTGGCTGGCATTCGTTGATATAGTACTGTTTACTGTACTTTTTATGATTTTTCTGTTTTTGTTTGCCATACCTTTTGCGATTGCTTTCCCTGAGTTGAAGACACAAGCTGGTGGGATGAGCGTCTATTTAATGATGTTGAATGAAGTCTTGATGTTGGCCAGTGGGCTTATTGCCGCTTGTATGGTGCTGGGCTTCAGGAAGCTTCCTTTTTCGGGCTTGGGCTTGTCTTTGAAGGGATGGGGCAGAAGCCTGCTGAACGGAGCTTTGTTTGTCGTGTTCTTGTATGCGGTTGGTTTTGGCTTGTCTTTATTGTTGGGGGCTGTGGAAGTGGCAGGGAGCTTGTTTTCTCCCATTTCGTTGTTGTCGAGTCTTTTGCTTTATTTTTTAGTGGCAGTTACGGAAGAAGTTATTGGACGCGGTTTCATTTTAGGGCGTATGCTGGATGGAGGCGTCAATAAGTTTGTGGCATTGCTTATCTCTGCGGTGTTATTTTCGTTGATGCATCTTTTCAATCCCAGCTTTGCCTTCGTCCCGTTTTTGAATATCATGCTGGCGGGTTGTTTCTTGGGAGCTTCCTATATATACACGCGCAACCTCTGTTTCCCCATTGCCTTGCATTGGTTCTGGAACTGGATTCAAGGTTCTGTTTTGGGATATAAAGTCAGTGGAAATGAATTTAGCAATGAGAATCTGCTGATTCTTCACTTTCCGGAAGAAAATCTGATAAATGGAGGAACTTTCGGGTTCGAAGGCTCTATTCTGTGTTCACTACTTTTAGTGCTTGGTACAGTAATTATCTTAAGACACTATTATAAGGGATTAGTGATTAGGGATTAATGATTAATGATTAATACGGAAACCATTAACCACTAATCCCTAATCATTAATCCCTAATTCTGTTCCACTCCTTTCATTGTCAGCTGTATGCGTTTCCGGTCCATATCTATGCTGAGTACCTTTACGCGTATATGTTGATGAATGGACACTACTTCATTAGGGTCTGATATGAATCTGTCGGCGAGTTGGGAGAGGTGTACCAGTCCGTTTTCCTTGATGCCTATATCGACAAATGCGCCGAAGTTGGTGATGTTTCCTACGATGCCGGGCAATTCCATGCCTTCGCGTAGGTCGTTGATGGTGCGCACGTTCTTATCAAATTCAAATATTTTTATCGGTCCGCGTGGGTCACGTCCGGGCTTGTCCAGCTCTTGCAGGATGTCTTTCAGTGTCGGCATGCCCACGGTGGGGGAGAGATAGCGTTCCGGATTAATCTTCAGGCGCAGCTCCCGGCTGGCTATCAGCTCGGCTACGCTGCAACCCAAGTCCTTTGCCATTTGTTCTACGATGCAATAGCTTTCCGGGTGTACGGCAGTATTGTCCAGCGGATTCTTTGCCTGCGGAATGCGTAGGAAGCCGGCACATTGCTCAAACGCCTTGGCACCCATACGAGGTACTTTCATCAGTTCCTTGCGCGAGGTGAAGGCACCGTTTTCGGCACGATAGTTCACAATGTTCTGTGCCAGTTGCGGACCCAATCCCGAGATGTAGGTCAGTAGATGGCTGCTTGCGGTGTTCAGGTTGACACCTACCAAGTTTACACAGTTTTCTACGGTCTGGTCCAGTGATTTTTTCAGCTTGGTTTGGTCCACATCATGCTGGTATTGCCCCACACCAATAGATTTCGGGTCAATCTTTACCAACTCTGCCAGCGGGTCCATCAGTCGTCTGCCTATGGACACAGCACCGCGTACGGTGACGTCGTAGTCGGGAAACTCGTCCCGTGCAATTTTAGAGGCCGAATAGATGGAAGCTCCCTGCTCGCTGACGATGAATATCTGTATGTCGCGGTTGAAGCGCTGATGTTTCAAGAACTCCTCCGTCTCGCGGCTGGCAGTTCCGTTACCTATGGCTACGGCATCTATCTTATAAGACTCTATCATCATTTGCAGCTTGGCAAATGCCTCTTTCTGCTTGCTGACCGGAGGGTGGGGGTAGATGTTCTCATTGTGGAGCAGATTTCCTTGTGCATCGAGGCACACAACTTTACAACCCGTACGAAATCCGGGGTCTATACCCATCACACGCTTTTGCCCCAGTGGTGAAGCCAGCAACAACTGACGGAGGTTTTCGGCAAATACCTTGATGGCTTCCTCATCAGCACGTTCCTTACTTTGCGTGGCGAATTCCGTCTCTATGGATGGCTTCAATAGGCGTTTGTAGGAATCCTGCACGGCTTCCGCCACTTGCTGTCCGCAGGGGTTGTTGCTCCGCACGAATTGGCGTTCCAGCCGTTCCACGCACTCCTCATCGTCTGGGCTGATGCTGACTTTCAGCAGGCCTTCCGCTTCGGCACGCCGGATGGCGAGCAGGCGGTGGGAGCTGCATCGCTTCAACGATTCGGAGCAATCGAAGTAGTCGCGGTATTTGGTCGCTTCCTCTTCTTTGCCTTTCACCACCTTGGCGGTCAGTGTGCCTTGGCGGGCAAATGCGTTGCGCACGCTGTTTCGGGCACGTTCGTCTTCGCTAACATGCTCGGCTATGATGTCACGGGCACCTTTCAGTGCATCTTCCACGTTCTTCACGTCTCCTTTCACATAACCGGCGGCGCGTTCCTCCGGATGGGGCTCACGTTGCAGCATCAGCAGGGTGGCGAGGGGTTCCAGTCCTTTTTGGCGGGCTGCTTCGGCACGTGTTTTCCGTTTGGGTTTGTAGGGAAGGTAGATATCCTCCAGTAGGGTGTTGTCCCAGGTCTCCTCGATACGCTTCTGAAGTTCGGCGGTCAGTTTGCCTTGTTCCTGTATGGTGTTGAGGATGGTTTCTTTACGTTTGGCTGTTTCGCTCAGCTTTTCGTAGTGGGTCTTTATGGATTCAATCTGCACTTCGTCCAGTCCTCCCGTCACTTCCTTTCGGTAGCGGCTGATGAAAGGAATTGTCGCTCCATCTTCCAGCAGGCCGAGGGTCTGGCTTATTTGTCTTTCTGATATGCCGAGAGCGGCAGATATCATTTGATGAAAATCTTGTATCATTTTGTATCTCATTTTATAATAGGTGCCAAAAGTACAAAAAACAATTGTTGTTTTTTCTTTAGGTTCCAACTTTTATCTATATTTGTCAAAGCTATGGAGCAATTAAACGAATCAATCAATTGAAACACATATATCGTACAATATTACCATGCGTGGTAGCGCTTTTCTGCTGCCTTTTGCCTGCTTTCTCGATTACGGGAGAGCATCCGGTATTGATTATCAGTTCCTATAATCCGGATGCCGGTCGGACTTCCAGCAATATCTCTGACTTTATGGAGGAATTCCAACGTTTAGGAGGGACGAATACCGTTGCATTGGAAAACATGAATTGCAAAAGTTTTTCCGAAGCTCCTTTTTGGGAAAAGAGAATGGCAGGGCTATTATCCAAATACCAGAATGATAAAAGTCCGGCATTGATTGTTCTTATTGGGCAGGAAGCTTGGGCTGCCTACCTTTCTTTGGAAGACTCAGTACGCGGCAATACTCCGGTAGTGAGTGCGCTATCCAGCCGGAACGCCATATTGTTGCCGGGAGATACCATCGATTTGAAGACTTGGATGCCTGAATCCGTAGATTTTTTCACGGATTTTCCGGATTCACCTATCAAGGCCGGCTTCGTTTATGAGTATGATGTGGAGGCGAATATCAACATGGTAAAGCAGATGTATCCTGACACCGAGAATATCGCTTTTATATCAGACAACAGTTATGGTGGTGTTGCTATGCAAGCTTATGTAGTGAAGGAAATGAAGAAATTTCCCGAATTGGATCTGATACTGCTTGACGGACGTGTCAATACAATATATACTATTTGTGATAGGTTGCATGAACTGCCGGAACATACGGCAGTATTAATGGGGACGTGGCGCGTGGATATGAATGATGGCTATTTTATGCGTAATGCTACTTATGCCATGATGGAAGCTGCTCCAGCCTTGCCCACATTCTCTTTGAGTTCTGCCGGTTTGGGATACTGGGCTGTGGCAGGCATCGTTCCTGCCTACCGTGCTTTGGGCAAGGAGATGGCAAGGCAATCTTATCGTCTGCTGACTGACCCGCAGGATGGGAATACTCATATGGAAGTCATTCCGAATGAGACCATACTGGACGGCAAGCTCGTGAAGGAAAAGAAACTGAATATCGCCGGCCTTCCGCAGCCGGTAAAGATGCTGAACGTAACCCCTTCTTTCTACGAACAGTACAAGTATCATATCTGGTCTGTCGGTGCTGTTCTGTTGGTGCTGTTGGGCGGTTTGTTCGTTTCCCTTTACTTTTATTATCATACAAAGAAGTTGAAGGATGAACTGGAGGTATCCGAGGGTGCCTTGCGCGAAGCAAAAGACCGTGCCGAAGAATCCAGCCGTCTGAAGAGTGCTTTCCTTGCCAATATGAGCCACGAAATCCGTACGCCATTGAATGCGATTGTGGGCTTCTCGGACGTGCTGTCTGCCGGAGGAGCCTCGGAAGAAGAACAGCGTGGCTATTTCGAGATTATTAGGACCAACTCTGATTTGCTGCTTCGGTTGATTAATGACATATTGGATGTGTCCCGTTTGGAGGCCGACCGCGTCATCCTTTCTTTGGAGAGCTGCAATGTAGTGCAGATATGCCAGCAGGTAGTAGCTTCCGTGGCCCAGGCACGCAGGTCGACCAATCAATTCTTATTTGAGTGTGAACGTGAGGTAGTGGAGATGCGGACGGATGTGCAGCGTTTACAGCAGGTTGTGATAAATCTGCTTTCCAATGCGGACAAGTTTACAAAAGAAGGTACGATAACCTTGAAGCTGGAGCTGGATACGGCGAGGAATGTTGCAGTATTCTCGGTGACTGACACTGGTTGCGGCATTCCATTGGACAAACAGAAACGGGTGTTCGAACGTTTCGAGAAGCTGAACGAATATGTGCAGGGAACCGGCTTGGGCTTGTCCATCTGTAAGCTGACCGTTGAGAAGTGGGGCGGCGAGATTTGGATAGATCCTGCCTATACGGATGGAGCGCGGTTTATGTTTACCCATCCTATGAACTTATAAGAACCGACAAGAAATAAGGAAATATAATGAAAAGATTTAGTTGTTTTTTTATCTGGATTTTTGTCCTGACAAGCATACTGCCTGCGCAGGAAAGAGAGGTGAAACTGAAAGTCGTACAGACCAGTGATATACACGGAAATTACTATCCCTACGACTTTATACGCCGCCGGGAGGCAACCGGCAGTCTGGCACGTGTGCATGCTTTGGTGCAAAAAGAACGTGAGGCTTATGGCAAAAATCTGATTCTCTTGGACAATGGTGACATTCTGCAGGGACAGCCCACAGCCTATTATTATAATTACATAGATACCGTTGCCCCTCATCTGGCAGCGGAGATGATGAATTTCATGGGGTATAATGCCGGCAATATGGGTAACCATGACGTAGAGACCGGCCGTACCGTTTTCGACCGTTGGGCAGGTGACTGCCGTTTTCCGATATTGGGTGCCAATATTGTGGATACTGCTACCGGAGAAACCCATTTCAAACCCTATGAGGTGCTGGAACGTGACGGAGTGAAAATTGTGGTTCTCGGTATGATAACTCCTGCCATTCCTGTATGGCTTTCAGAGAATCTGTGGAAAGGGTTGCGTTTCGACGATATGGAGGAGACTGCCCGCAAATGGATGAAGATTATCCGTGAGCAGGAAAAGCCTGATTTGGTTATCGGTATGTTCCATGCCGGCCAGGATGCCCAGCTGATGGGAGGCAAGTATCGCGAAAACGCTTCCGTAGAAGTGGCGTGCAACGTGCCGGGATTCGATATTGTCCTAATGGGGCACGACCATGCGCGCGAATGCAAGAGGGTGTGCAACATAGCCGGTGACTCGGTACTGGTGATGGACCCTGCCAGCAACGGTGCCGTTGTGAGTAATGTGGATATAACCTTGAAATTGCGTGACGGCAAGGTTGTTGGCAAGAAGATAGACGGCATACTGTCCGATACGAAAGACTACGGCATCAGCGAAGAGTTCATGCAACGCTTTGCCCCCGAAAATGAAGCTGTGCAGAATTTTGTTTCCAAGAAGATAGGTTCCTTTACCGAGACCATCTCCACACGTCCTGCCTATTTCGGTTCTTCCGCTTTTATAGACCTTATTCATGAGTTGCAGTTGGCAATCAGCGGAGCGGATATTTCTTTTGCGGCTCCTTTGTCCTATGATATCCGTAAAGGAGACATTTTTGTGAACGATATGTTCAATCTGTATAAGTACGAAAATATGCTTTACACCATGCGTTTGACGGGAAAGGAGATACGCGATGCCTTGGAGATGTCGTATGATTTGTGGACCAATCGGATGAAGTCTCCGGACGACCATATCCTTCTCTTCCGTGAGAAGCGCCGCGAAGGTGCTACGGATAGGGCCTCATTCAAAAATTTCAGTTTCAACTTCGATTCTGCGGCGGGTATTATCTACACGGTGGATGTGACCAAGCCGGATGGGGAGAAGGTAACCATTCTCAGCATGGCAGACGGTACCCCGTTCGATATGGATAAAATGTATAAGGTAGCGGTGAATTCTTATCGCGGAAACGGTGGCGGCGAATTGCTGACAAAGGGTTCCGGCATCTCGCAGGATGAATTGAAGGAGCGCATCATCCACTCTACGGATAAGGACTTACGCTATTATCTGATGCAGTACATCGAGCGAAAGAAGGTGATTGAACCGCGTGCGCTGAATCAGTGGAAGTTTATTCCCGAAGAATGGGTGGCTCCGGCTTCCATGCGTGATTATGAGTTCTTGTTTGGCAAAGTTAAAGAATAATTCACTATCTTTGCGGCTCAGAATCTATAATGTAAGTTTTTGGACGTGAAGCAGAAGAAAAAAATTATAGGCGCATTGAGCTTGCTGGTACTGTTTATCATGTACCAGGCAAGCATCACCGCGTTCACTCACGTCCATTATGTGAATGGGGTGATGATAACGCACTCGCACCCTTTTCATGGCACACACTCTCACTCCCAGACTTCCCTTCTGGTCATCGGGCATTTGTCGGCATTCTACTCTTCCGGAGTGGATGTGTATGAGGTTCAGCACCCGATGCGTCCTTTGCTGGCCATGCTCAGAGCCAAACCGGCAACGCCTACTGTAAAGGGGGAAGTTATACGTACTCTTTCCCTTCGCGCTCCTCCCGCTCTTTTTTCATAGTCATTAGGTTTAAAAACGCCTGGATTTTTTGCATGTAGATACCAGGTGTTTTAGTCTCGAATGTCCGGTATTTCAGTGAAAGAAGTGCGGCATTGCGGATTATTATCTTTTTTCAGACTTGAATTATTTTTTTATTTAGAGCGCTAATTTGATGAAACAATACATTTTGGCGTTGGTACTTGCAGTGGTAAGTGCCAGCGTAGCTTTTGCCGTAAATCCTATAAAGGAAGGCAATATGATTTCCGGCCATGTGATAGTGAAAGGTACGGAGGAAAATATACCGTATGCTACGGTTTTGATTATCGGCAGCGGTCAGGGAACGGTTTCTAATGAAGAAGGACAATTTGAGTTCCGCAAGCTTCCGGCGGGAAAATACAAGCTCCGTGTGTCTGCCGTGGGCTATAAGACCCAAGAGAAGGAAGTGACGGTGAGCAAGGACTTTACTGCCGTCATACATTTCCCGATGGAAGAGGAGAGTTTCATGACCGATGAAGTGGTGGTATCTGCCAACCGCAACGAGGTAAGCCGCAAGGCAGCTCCGGTAGTCGTGAATGTGATGAGTACCAAATTGTTCGAGATGGTCAACTCCACCGACCTTGCCAAGACACTGAACTACCAGTCGGGCCTGCGCGTGGAGAACAACTGCCAGAACTGCGGCTTCCCCCAGGTGCGCATCAATGGCTTGGAAGGTCCGTATTCGCAGATATTGATAAACAGCCGTCCCATCATCAGTGCATTGAGCGGTGTGTACGGATTGGAGCAAATCCCCGTGAACATGATTGAACGGGTAGAAGTGGTGCGTGGCGGAGGCTCTGCCCTGTTTGGCGCCAATGCTGTGGGAGGAACTATCAATATTATAACCAAAGACCCCATCAACAATTCCTTCCAGGTATCGAGTATGTTCTCCAATATGGACGGCAAGTCCTGGGAGCAATATATGGGTGGCAATGTGTCGCTGGTTGCCAAAGATAACTCTTACGGCATTGCCTTTTATGAGAGTTACCGCAACCGTAACCCCTACGACCGCGATGGCGATGGCTTTTCCGAGCTGGGCAAGCTGAACATGAATACCTTCGGTTTCCGCGCCTATTACCGTCCTACGCATTTCAGCCGCATCAATCTGGAATACCATACCACTAACGAACTTCGTCGTGGAGGTAATAAATTTGATTTGCAGCCGCATGAGACGGACATCACCGAGCAGACCAAGCATATCATCAATAGCGGAGGCGTGAGCTATGATTTGTTCTGGAAAGAGTACAAGCATAAGATTTCGGCTTACACCTCCATCCAGCACACCGACCGCAACAGCTACTATGGTGCCCAAAAGAACATGAATGCCTACGGCAAGACGAAAGACCTGACCTGGGTTGCCGGCGGCATGTACGTGGGCAATATGGACAACTGCTTCTTTGCTCCCGCTACCTTCACCGGCGGACTGGAATATCAGAACAACTCCCTGCATGACATTATGACCGGCTATCATCGTGACATGGAGCAGGATGTCCGCATTGCCAGTGCTTTCGTGCAGAATGAGTGGAAAATGAATGTACTGACCATGTTGGTCGGCGCCCGTCTGGACAAGCACAACCTGATTGACAAGCTTATTTTCAGTCCTCGCGTCAACCTGCTCTACAAGCCGACAGATGATTTTCAGGCACGCTTGACTTATTCTACCGGTTTCCGTGCTCCGCAGGCATACGATGAGGACTTGCACGTAACGGCAGTAGGCGGTAAGGGTGTCCAAATCAAACTGTCCGACAATCTGCGTGAAGAGCGTTCCAACAGTTACAGCGGTTCGGTAGACTGGACTGCCCATTTGGGGCACTGGCAGGCAAACATTCTGGTGGAAGGTTTCTATACAGACCTGCGCCATGTCTTTGTGCTCGAAGATATCGGCAAGAACGAAGTAGGGGATGTTATTAAGGAGCGCCGCAACGGAAACGGTGCACGTGTATATGGTGCCAATCTGGATGCGAGGATTGCCCATGGCAAGGAGGCGCAGTTCCAGCTCGGATTTACGGCACAGCGCAGCCGCTATACCCATGAGGAAGCCTGGACGAAGGTGGACGGAGAAGACCTTACCACCAAGCGCATGCCCCGTACACCTGATTATTACGGGTACTTCACTTTCTCCTCCGCACCGGTAAAGAATTTTGATTTCTCTCTTTCCGGTACCTATACGGGAAAGATGATTGTTCCGCACTACGCACCGGAAGATGCTCCCGAGGGTGCCTTCTGTAATATCACTTCAGACCGCATGGAGCATACTCCCCAATTCCTGGACCTGAATGTGAAGCTGAACTACACCTTTGTGCTTCACGACCATATCAAACTCCAGTTGAACACGGGTGTACAGAACATCTTCAACAGTTTCCAGAAAGACCTGGATAAAGGGGAATTCCGCGATGCGGGTTATTTCTACGGACCGACGCAGCCGAGAACCTTCTTTATCGGTTTCAAGATAATGAACTAAAAGTTTCCATTTAAGAATTTTTAGAGCTAAATTCCGCAAAATAGTCCTACATTTGTCGCCAAAGCACAAAAACCATGGATACTAAGAGAATACGGAATGTAGACATTTCCCAGATACATCATTTGCCGATGATTGATTTCATCGGCAATGATTTTGCTATTTTTAATGACATCAAGGACATGCCTTTGAGCTCTTATCCCACCCGTTTGAATGCTGCTTGCCTGACTGTCTGTTTGAAAGGGTGGTGCAAACTGGAACTCAACCTGCAGCAATGTGAAATGCGGGAAGGTATGTTGGGCATTATTCTTCCCGACCAGATTGTTCTGCAACGCGAGCGTTCCGATGATTTTTCCGGTCTTTTCATTGCCGTCTCAAGGGATTTTATGGATATGGTGATACCTACCATGCAACAGCTTTTCCCTATGTTTTTCATGATTAAGGAGCGGCCCTTCGTTCACATCACTCCGGAGGAATCCCAATCGTTTCAGGAGTATCACTCTTTTCTTTGGAGCAAGGTGAAGTTGAAAGACAATCCTTTCCGTAAGGAAATCACTCAGGGGTTGCTGTTGGCCCTTTTTTATGAGATATATAATATCTATCAAGGACATGTCATCCAGGAACGCATTCCCAAAAGCAGGAAGGAAGACTTGTTCGAGCGCTTTATCCGTGCTATTTCCGAGTCCTATAAGGAAGAGCGCAGTGTGTCCTACTATGCTGATAAGATGTTCCTCACTGCCAAGCACCTTTCCACCGTAGTGAAGGAAATCAGCGGAAAGACGGCGGGCGAATGGATTGACAGTCTCGTAGTTTTGGAAGCCAAAGCCTTGTTGAAGTCTTCCGAGCTGAGCATTCAGGAAATTGCAGACGAGCTGCACTTTGCCAACCAGTCGTTCTTTGGCAAGTATTTCAAGCATCACACCGGTATGTCACCTAAAGAATATCGCCGGCAATAGGTTCAATGTGACGGAATAATGTTTATTTTTGCGGTAAAGATTTACCCCCAAAATAAACTATCATGGAAAAAAGAGAAATTGACCTTACTGTTTCCTGCTATGGAAAGGTGAAAGGAGTGAAGTATGACGTTGTCATCCTACCTTGGGGAGCTACGGAGCCCCATAATCTGCATCTGCCTTATCTCACTGATTGTATTCTGCCGCATGATATTGCCGTAGATGCGGCTGCACTGGCTTTGCAGAATTCCGGTGTACGCTGTATGGTGATGCCTCCCGTACCTTTCGGTGCACACAATCCGGGGCAGCGCGAACTTCCGTTCTGCATCCATACCCGCTATTCCACCCAGCAGGCCATTCTGGAAGACATAGTTGCTTCCCTCTATGCACAAGGCATGCGTAAGCTGATTATTCTCAGCGGTCATGGCGGCAACAACTTCAAGGGAATGATTCGTGACCTGGCGTTTGTGTATCCCGATTTTCTGATTATCGCTGCCGACTGGTTCAGCATCGTCCCTCCCAAAGACTACTTTGAGGCTGTTGTCGACGACCATGCCGGCGAGTCTGAGACTTCCGTCATGATGCATTACCATCCCGAGCTGGTGAATCTGGCTGAGGCCGGTGACGGAGAGTCCCAACCGTTTGCCATTCCTTCCTTGAATGAAAAGGTTGGCTGGGCTCCCCGCCATTGGGATAAGGCTACAGTCGACAGCGGGGTAGGGAACCCCAAAAAAGC
>OLPN01002703.1_pt1 | contig 13385 bp, 17 predicted proteins | sample 1672601 | NCBI WGS metagenome assembly OLPN01 (sample SAMEA3136704, study PRJEB25190) | human gut metagenome | reverse complement strand
AAGACAGCTGGTTCCAGCATCTGGCTGTTGAAGTTCCAGCAGAGGGAGCTTCCAATGAATGGCTTGAGTTTTTACCGGAAGAAGAGTATGACAAATTACCATAAATAAGAAAGATGGAGGTTTGATATCATGGCAAAGATCACACAGATAGCAGGAAGAAATGCTCTGGGAACATTTGCACCAGATTTTGCACATTTTAACGATGACATTCTTTTCGGAGAGAACTGGAATAACGAAGATATTGATTTAAAAACAAGAAGTATCATCACAGTTGTAGCACTGATGGCACAGGGAATCACAGATTCCTCTTTGAAATTCCATTTACAGAATGCAAAGGATCATGGGGTAACACAGAAAGAGATCGCAGCAATCATCACTCACGTAGCATTCTATGCAGGCTGGCCAAAAGGCTGGGCAGTCTTTAATCTTGCAAAAGAGGTTTGGAATGAGGACGAAGCAGAGAAATAACCTGGCAGAAACTGCTCGTCATGAAAGGGTCGCACAAAACACAGACGTGTATGCCGTTAAAGCCCGTAACTATAAGGGATTGCGGAGGGGTAGTCCAGTTTTCTGCCGAAATCACTGGCATATCCATCACGCAAAAAAGGGTGGCGGTCAGATTTTGTTAGTCACTGCAGGCCGTGGTTACTATCAGGCATGGGGAGAAGTACCCAGAGAGCTTCGTCCGGGAGAAGAAACCTCGACGGAGTGGTGCGAAGCAGTAGATGAAAATGAGTACAGTAAATTGTAAAATTTGGAGAAGCTCCAATAGAAAGGATGGTAAAGATGGCAAAGAAGCAGACAGCAGGAAGGGATAAATTAGGGGCGCTGGCTCCGAAATTTGCAGAGCTGAACGATGATGTTCTGTTTGGAGAAGTCTGGTCGAGAGAGGAACAGCTTTCCGCAAGAGATCGGAGCATGGTCACAATAGCAGCCTTGTTTTCAGCAGGCTTATACCCACAACTGAAATCTCATCTGGCGCTTGGTAAAGAGCATGGGATCACGAAGGAAGAAGCAGTGGAAATTGTCACGCAACTGGCATTTTACTGCGGATGGCCGAAGGCGTGGAGTACGTTTCCGCTGATTCGGGAAGTATATGGCGAAGAATAGGAACGGGTACCTATGAGAAAAACAGTATTTATTGTGATGGCTGCTCTGTTACTCCTTGGCATGACCGCCTGCGGAAACAGCATGGAGCAGCAGCTGTCACAAACAGAAAATATAGAGCAGGAGCAAACAGTGACAGAGAACACACAGACAGAAATTGATACGGTGGATGACGAGCAGAGAAACAATTTAAGCGGAACCATTTCAGATGAACTGGAATACATTCCGGATGGATACAGAAGTCCGCCAGAGTATCCGAGAACTTTGGAAAAGCTGACCTATCAGACGTGGGAGTCCTTCTCCTATGATGATCATGCACAGGAACTGACAAAAGAAGCCTGGGTATATCTCCCCTACGGCTATTCTGAGGAACAAAAGTATAATGTGTTTTATTTGAGCCACGGTGGCTGGTCAAATGAAACAAGCCTTATGTGAACCGATGAGGCCCCCCATTCCTTCAAATATGTAATCGATCATGCCATCGAGGACGGCAAAATACAGCCGCTCATCATTGTCCTGCCTACTTACAACAATACCAGCGGTGAGGACAGCGGGAATTACAGCCTTGCGCTGCAATTAACCGATCAATTTCATAACGAACTGCTGAATGACCTCGTTCCTGCGGTGGAGAGCAAATACAGCACTTATGCAGAAGATACCACATCGGATGGTTTGATTGCTTCCCGTGATCACCGTGGATTTGGTGGTTTCTCTATGGGTTCTGTAAATACATGGTGTACTTTCCGGTATGGTCTTGGCTATTTTCGTTACTTCATGCCCATGAGTGGCGGCCCTGCCGCAAGCGTGGAAACAATTGAAAAAAAGGGGCGTGCCAAAGCCCATATTGTGGAGGTGTTGACCGAAGCAGTACATATAGATTATCTTGCGTATCTTCGTAAAAAAGAAATTTCCTATATTTTTGCTGGCAAGGATACTCTTGACTGTTGGATTCTTTTGGAAAAACTTCACCGTCTCTTTTCTATTGAACGGCTGATGATTGCTGGTGGTGGATTGATGAACTGGTCATTCGTACAGGAGGATTTACTGGATGAACTGAGTATTGTTATGGCTCCGGTTGCGGATGGAAGTACACGGGCAGTATCTATTTTTGAAAAAGCAGATTTCCTTCCGGCCCGATCTCCGGCAGTCTTCAAATTAAAGGAAGCAAAAACTCTGGATGGAGATACGCTCTGGCTTCGATATACGCGCCGGTAACGAAAAGCAGTACAGCCCGTAATAAGCTGTGCTGCTTTTATTACGAGTGCAAACCTTGGGTTTGGAGCTGATGAACAACTGGAGACTTCTGTTTTGAGAACCATGTGATAAAATGGAAGAAACAGAACAAGAAGAATCTTAGAAGTTGGAGGAATCCCTTATGAAAGCATTACTTGTGAACGGCAGCCCAAGAGCAAAAGGATGCACTTATACTGCCCTGACTGAACTGGCAAAGACGCTGGAAGCGGAAGGCATTGAGACCGAAATCATCCATGTTGGAAACAAAGATGTGCGTGGTTGCATTGCCTGCCGTAAATGCCACTCTACTGGCAGTGGGAAATGTGTGTTTGATGATATTGTGAATGAAGTAGCTCCAAAATTGGCGGAGGCAGACGCATTCGTCATTGGCTCTCCGGTGTACTTTGCCTCCCCGGCTGGCGGCGTTGTGTCTTTCCTGGATCGGCTGTTCTTCAGCACGCTGAACACAGACAAAACCATGAAGGTGGGAGCTGCGGTAGTTTCCTGCCGACGGGGAGGAAATACGGCCACCTTTGATATGCTGAACAAGTATTTTACCATGAATGGAATGCCGATTGTAAGCAGCCAGTATTGGAACATGGTATATGGCGGCAGGCCGGAGGAAGTGCTGGAAGATAAAGAAGGCTTACAGACTATGCGTACTTTGGGACGCAACATGGCCTTTCTGATGAAAAGCATCCAAATGGGAAAAGAGAAGCTGGGGCTGCCGGAAAAAGAGCCTGCTATCTTTACCAACTTTCATAATAACATTTCATAACCGGAGGGAGATAAAATGCAGAAGAGAAATTTAGGAAAAAGTATGAAGGTATCTTCGGTAGGGTTGGGCTGTATGGGCATTACCCATGCCAGTGGTACACCGCTGACAAAAGCGGAAGGAATGAAAGTGTTGGAATCGGCGCTGGAAATCGGCTATAACTTTTTTGATACAGCCGAGTGCTATACCGGAACCAATCCGGATGGCACGGTGGCTTATAATGAGGAGGTTGTGGGCGCTGTTCTAAAGCCGGTGCGCAATAAAGTTATTTTAGCGAGTAAGTGCGGAGTTACTCATGGCAAAGACCATTTGATTATGGACAGCAGGCCGCAGAGCATTCGAAAAGCACTGGAGGGCAGCCTGAAACGCCTGGGCACAGACTACATCGACTTATATTATCAGCACCGGATCGATCCTAAGGTAGAGCCGGAGGAAGTGGCGGGCACCATGTCCGATTTGATGAAGGAAGGAAAAATCAGGGCATGGGGTATTTCAGAGACAGATGAAGCGTATTTGCGCCGGGCGCATAGCGTTTGCCCTGTGACGGCGATTCAGAACCGTTACTCTATGATGGCTAGATGGTATGAGAATCTGTTCCCTGTGGTGGAAGAACTGGGGATCACTTATGTGGCATTCTCCCCGCTGGCAAACGGCTTTTTAAGTGGGCAGTACAACGAAAAATCCAGTTTTGAAAAGGGTGCAGATTTCCGCAGTAATATGCCTCAGTATACTCCGGAAGGTTTTGAAAAGAGCCGGGAGCTGCTCCAGATGCTGCGTGATATGGCTGCAGAAAAGAATGCGACGCCGGGACAAATCTCTCTGGCGTGGATGCTGTGTAAAAAGCCTTTTATCGTGCCGATTCCCGGCAGCCGGAAACCAGAACGCCTGAAAGAGAACTTTGAAGCGGCAAATATCTGTTTGAGTCAGGATGAAATTGCTGTGATTGATGAAAAGCTGAATACTATGGAACTGTTGGTGTTCGGCGGGCATTAAGAGAAATGAAAGGATGATTTGTGATGAGAAAAAATTTTGGACAGAAAACATGGATGTATCCCATGCCAGTATTGATGATCGGCACCTATGATGAAAATGGAAAGGCCAATCTGATGAATGCGGCGTGGGGCGGTATTTACAACTATAATCATGTGGTGCTTTCCTTAAGCGCAGGTCATAAAACGACACAAAATATCAGGCTAAAAGGGGCTTTTACCATCAGCTTTGCAGATACGACTCATATGGCAGCCTGCGATTATGTAGGGCTGGTCTCAGGCAATAAGGTTTCTGATAAACTGGAAAAGGCAGGATTTACCACAGAAAAAAGTGCGTTTGTAGACGCTCCGATCATCTGTGAACTGTCGATGGCATTGGAATGCAAGCTGCTGAAATTCAATGAGGACGGCAATATCATCGGAGAGATCGTCAATGTCAGTGCAGACGAGTGTGTGCTTGGTGAGGATGGTCTGATTGATGCAGCAAAATTGAGAGCGATTGCCTACGATGCGGTACACAATGATTATCTCGTGCTTGGTGAGAAAGTCGGGAATGCTTTCAAAGATGGAAATAAACTGAAATAATAGGAGGATGCGAACATGGAATATATTACTTTGAACAATGGAGTCAAGATGCCGATGGCGGGCATTGGAACTTTTCTACTTACCTCGGACGAAGCGGAGGAGGCTTGCGTAAGTGCGCTGGCTTCCGGCTATCGTCTAATTGATACAGCCAATGCCTATCTGAACGAGAAGGCTGTGGGTCGTGCTATGAAAAAGTCTGGTCTGAAAAGAGAAGAAATTTTTCTGGAAACAAAGATATGGCCGTCCTTTTATGAGCAGGAAGATGCGGTGGAAAAAACGCTGGAACGTCTGGATACCGATTACATCGATTTGCTTCTGATCCACCAGCCTGCAGGAAATTACATCGCGGGGTATCGGTTGATGGAGAAGGCTTATAAGGCCGGAAAGGTAAAGGCCATTGGTTTATCTAATTTTACCGCAGAGCAGATTAAGGAAATTCTATCTGTGTGCGAAGTGAAACCGACCATTTTGCAGACGGAGGTGCATCCGTATTTCCAAGAGCGGGAGTTAAAGGACTTCCTGCAGAAAGAAGGAATTGTGATCCAGGCGTGGTATCCGTTGGGACATGGCGATAAGGCTCTGCTGGAAGAAACCACCTTTACAAAGCTGGCTAAAAAATACGGCAAGAGCAATGCCCAGATTATTCTCCGCTGGCACATTCAGGCAGGAAATGTGGTGATCCCCGGTTCTAAAAACCCTGCCCACATTCGGGACAACTTTGACTTGTTCGATTTTTCACTGTCGGAGGAAGAAATGGCAGACATTGAAGCATTGAATCAGGATAAGAGATATTACACCAGCACACCGGAACTGCTGAAGAAATATGTGGAGATGGTGCCTCCGGTTGACACGCAGAAATAATGCACCATAAGTTATAACCCAAAAGTAAAAACTGGCGAACAAAGCGAGACTTCTGCGGAGGTCTCGCTTTCCTTATAATAAAGTTATAGTAACTCAAACATTGGGAGAGAATTTGGAGGTTTCAAAAATGAAGCAGATAAAAAACAGAAAATAGCGTTTGTTTTGGTACTGCTCATCGTAAGCGCCCTTTGCATGACTGCTTGTGGAAATCCCAGCGATGAGGATAGTCAGGAGGCATTACAGATGCAGCAAAGTGATTCTGAAACAACACCAGAAACTGTCACGCAGCAGCCGGAAGCTGCCAACATGGAAACGGGTGTGATCGCAGAACAAATTTTAAGTGGAAATGAGGGTGACATTCACTACAATTATTATTTGCCGGAGAATTATGATGAAAATAAAGCCTATCCGCTGATGATGACTATGCCTGGATATGACAGGATGTGGTTTGGAGAGGACTCCTCCGGGAGCAACCTGGAGTGGAGCGGTTTTCGGGTATGGACAGAACTGCCGGAGGATATGATTGTCGTTTCTGCGCAACTGACGGACTGGCATGAAACATCTGCAAGGCAGGCCGTGGAGCTGACGGAGTATTTTATTCAGAATTTTTCGGTTGATAAAAGCCGTGTGTATGCTGCCGGGTATTCTGCAGGAGGTGAAACCATGTCCAAGGCAGTAGCTATGCGGCCGGATTTGTATGCAGCATATCTGCACGGAGCTTCACAGTGGGACGGAACCTATGATCCAATAGCGGAAAATGGTGTGGCGGTGTACATCTTTATGGCTGAAAATGATGAATACTATGGCTCCGGTAAGGCAAGAGAGACCTATGACGGTTTGCGGGAAGCTTATGAGACGGCAGGCTGGTCTGCGGAGCAGATTGATGAAATATTGATTATTTTCCAACGAATTTTGTTGTACATAACGAAGAAATATATTATGTTGATTTCGAGTGCAACGATTACATGGAAGAATGGAATTTTGAAAACTGGGGTGTAAAATACTGGTCAAAGACACCGGAATTCCTGCAATATGTGAAAGAACATGATGAAGACAGATGTAAAGGGGACGGAGAAAGGTTACGAAGTAGCCGTTGATCTTCCGGGATTTAAGAAAGACGAGATCCAGCTTGAACTAAACGATGGTTACCTGACCATCAGTGCCGAGAAAGGTCTTGACAAGGAAGAGAAGAATAAGAAAGATAAATATATCAGACGTGAACGTTATAACGACAAAGATATAGAGGTTGTGTTTAAGGGTGAGAATTTTATCCGAAATGCAGTGTAGTAAACAAAATGAGGAATATAGAAAGCCAGTAGTGAAAAAGCTGCTGGCTTCTTCTATGGGCAGTAACGAAAATGAAAGAATTATGAAAAGGATATGGCGAAACAAAAGCCGTGTCCTTTTTTTGCTGGGAAATTGAACTCTATAAAAAAATATGATAATAAAATTTGTATAAAAACCTAACTATATAATAAATAAAATATTGAAAAATAGGATAATACAGATTAAAAATTAGGATTTATAATAAATACACATAAAAATAAAACCTAACTTCCACATAGTTGACGGAAACTATGGGAAAACGTAAAATGTTGAAAAGGGAATATTTGGTGGTAATTGCGATGAGTGACGGAACAAAAAAGGATAATAGATTTCCTCGGAAAACAAGAGAACTGATTCGAATTATAAAGAAAGCAGATGAGGAGGACAGACTTTATGAGACGGTAATGGAAGAACTGCAGCATCCTGTCAGTATGCCTGCGTTATGGGCATGCAGGGAGTATATCGATCAGCTGCGGGATGAGGTCTGCCATCAGGACGGGATGGAAAGTTATCTGCTCCTTTCGATCAGCGCTTTAATTGCAACCATGGAGGATGAGTTAGAAAAGGCAGAACAATATCTGGCACTGCTTGGAGAGACACCGGCACATATTGATGCCGGGCAGTGTAACGGAAAAGATTATATCCGTATGGCGACAGAAATCGTTATGCCTTATGTCAGTGATAATAAATTTTTTCATATCGCTGCGGCTTTGACGGATATGAAACTTCCTGTGAAGAATCTTACCTTATCTGCAAGCCGGCCGAGCATCTTAAATGGGTTCAGGGATTTTACCAGGTATGGAAGGAAAATAGCAGAGAACAGGACAGCACTGCAGAAAACCATACAGACTTTGTATGGAGATAAAAGTAAAGGTGTCATCAATATTGCCCTTGCAGAATGGTATTACCAGGAAAATGATCCGTTTCATGCACTGCTGCTGATCACGGGGACGATTCCATTTATGGAAAATAAGCGGGATATCCAGTGTCTGTTTGTGGCGATGGCACTGCAGATGAAGATATTACTTTTAAACGGACAGATAAAAGCGGCGGAACCGTTGGTGGCACAGATCAAAACCCAGATTGAAAAATGGGGCTGGGAAGAGCTGATGAACAGTTTAAAAGCACTGACGGCATGGGCTGCCTGCTATGACGGAAACATGGATGTTGTTCAGGAATGGATGACGGGCAGCGCCCCGGATGAGACAAAACCGATCTACATGATGGATGTGTATGCATATCTTGTAAAGATCAGGTGCTATCTGTTTGCAGGAAAACATATGTTAGCGCTGGTGCTTGCAAAACGGATGCTTCATATATTAAAAAAATGTAACCGCTACATGGATATCTGTGAATGTCACATGATGATAGCGATCGCCTGCTATAAGGCGGACAGTATGGAGGATATGTGCGGGGAACTTGAACAGGCGATCCTGCTTGCAAAACGCTATCGCTATATCAGACTCCTTGCGGACGAAGGTGCCTACATGGAGAAAATGCTCCGTGTGTACCGGGAGAAAAAGGGATCGGACGATTTTACGGATCAGATCTTAGAGCTTGCTATGGATGTGGCAAAGAGACTTCCGGATTATATGAAGTCACCGGAGGAGTATGCGGTGGTACTGACACCGACAGAAAAAAAGGTATTAAAGCTGATGGTAGATGGACTTTCTTATGAACAGATAGGAGAAAAGCTGAACAAGAAAGTGGGAACCGTAAAGTATCACACTTCCGGGATATACCGGAAACTGGGTGTGAAAAACAGACAGCAGGCAGTGAAACGGGCTGCTCAGATTGAGTGGATGTAGGGCTGCGGAAAGGAGAGGTTTATGAGAGGAACAAAAGGAAGGAAAGTGAAGAAAAAAATAGCCATGGTTCTTGCGGCATTGATGATGATTTCGGGGATCGATGTATCGGGGGAAAACGTGGTAAAGGCGGCAGAGGAAACTACAGCAGCTACTGTAGCAGAAAGTACGCCTCAAACATTGATTATAACGGAAAGCAGTGGTGACGATAAAGCAATTATTACAGAGGGTGAGTTACAGGATGATGGAATTGACAATAACGAAGCTGCAATATATCAAGGTGAAAACTGGTATTATGACAGCACAACAAATCAGCTTATAATGAACAACGCATCTATTAAGAATATTCAGAGTAATAATGGTGATCTTACAGTTTTGCTATATGGTGAAAATACAATAAGCGAAAACTTTTATTTTTACATAGATGCAGAAAAAGAAAATACACTGAAAATAATGGGCTGCGATAATAAGGGAAGTCTGACAGTTGCCGGTGAGATTAGGGATGGAAGTGGACGTGCGGGTATATATCCGGGAATAGCGAACCTGAATATTACAGATGCAAAGATAAAATTTTCCAGGATTCTTTTTGAAGGCAGTTTAGTCATAGAAAACAGTGAAGTTATCGGAAGTAGTGAGGACCGCGCAATTGATGTTGATGGTGTGACTATAACAAACAGTTATATTGAGGCAATATCTGATTCTTTTGTGTCATTTGCCTATTCGGAAATTGTATGTATATCAGGTAGTCAGATTGTGATGGAAAGCGGAAAAGATGATTATGATGATAGCATTTTATATAATAATAAAACTTATAACTCTATTATCACACTGAAATGGAAAGAATCAGGTGCTACAGTTTCGGAAACAAATGTATATGGCATAGCATCATTAAAGAAAGATTTAACACTGGAAAGCAGCAAATACAGCATCAATTTTAATGATTGGAATGCAAGAATTGACAATATGGAGATGCTCAGTGTCAAAGATGGGGCTCGTGTTTTGGTACGGGGTTCAGAGCATAAGCATAATACCGATGGCGGCATCAGATATACATGGAAAAATGACAGTGAACATACGAAAGGATTAGTATGCAGAAACTGTCCGATTGCTTATGTTGCAGAAGAAACAGAAGCACATAGCACTGATGAGAGTGGTATCTGTGTATGCAGCAAAGCATATCAGCCGGCAGTGCTTACAACAGACAAGTATGATATGGATAAGGACGGTGTATATGATAAGGTTTACGAAATCAGCAATGCAGATCAGCTATACTGGTTTGCGGATAAGATAAATAATGAGAATTATACATCCGGCAACATAAATGCTGTCCTTACAGCGGACATTGTTGTGAATGAAAATGTTCTGAAGTCTGACGGAACATTGAATGATGGAACATTTACAGATTGGACACCGATTGGAATGTGGGCTGGTGATGATGAGTATTATTCTTACTCGGGCATCTTTGATGGACAAAACCATACGATCAGTGGATTGTATTTGAATCAAATGGGAATGGCAGGTTGTGTAGGATTATTTGGTCATGTAGGAAGTGGGGGTAAGGTTTCCAATGTAAGAGTGCTGGATTCTTATTTTAGTGTAAATGGTGGTGTTGGAGGTGTATGCGGAAATAATGATGGAACAATAACAAACTGTTATAATGCAGGTATGATCAATAAATTAACAGATGATTATACGTATGACTTCGGAGGTGTGTGCGGATATAATACCGGAACAATCATAGACTGCTATAATACAGGCAATGTAAGTGGTGTTAATTATAATGGAGGTGTATGCGGAAATAATGATGGAACAATCATAAACTGTTATAATACAGGTGGTGTTAGTGGCGATTATCATGTTGGTGATATATGTGGAGATAATTATGGTGCTACAGTAACAAACTGTTACTACCTGTCTGATACCGAAATTGATCATAAGGATGGAACAGTTGGAAAAACAAAGGAACAGTTTGCAAATGGCGAAGTTGCTTATCTCTTACAGGCTGACCGGACAGAAACGATCTGGGGACAGACCATCGGGACAGACCTCTATCCGGTATTAGGCGGTAAGAAAGTTTATCAGAACAGGGAATATGACAGCTGTGACGAAAGTGGAAATGTAGTCGCTTATCTTTATTCCAATGAACAGGAAAATAAATATACGCATACCCTGGTCAAGACGGATCGAAAAGCGGACTGTGTAACGGCAGGCGAAGATGAATACTGGACCTGCAGCGTATGCAGGAAGAGATTTAGTGATAAAGACGGGGAGAATGAAATCAGCAGTATTCCGGTGATTGATGCATTAGGGCATGATTTTGCAAAGGATTTTACAGTGGATGCAGAAGCAACATGCAAAAACGTTGGAAGTAAGTCGAGACACTGCATACGATGTGATGCTAAGACGGATGTAACAGAAATTCCAGCATCAGGTCATAATATGAAAAAAGTTCCTGCCAGAGAAGCTACCGAAAAAGAAACCGGAAATATCGAATATTATGTCTGCAGCGTCTGTCAGAAATATTTTTCGGATGAAGCAGGAAAGAATGAGATCACAGACAAAACAAGCGTTGTAATTCCGGTGAAAGAAGTGACACCGGCGGAGCAGCCGGGTACAGGATCTACAGAAAATCCGGAGCAGCCGGATACGGAAACCACAGAAAACACTGACCAGTCGAAACCGGCTCCGAAAAAGAAAGGCACAAAATTTAAAGATGCTGCCGGTAATCAGTACAAAGTAACAGGTTCTGACCAAAAGAATCCGATCGTAGAATATGTCAAGCCAAAGAGCAATGCGAAGGGAAACGTAAAGATCCCTGCAACAGCCAGATACGCCGGAGTGACTTACAAAGTCACTTCGATCGCAGACAAGGCATTCCGCAACAATAAGAAAGTGACGAATATCACAGTCGGTACAAATGTGAAATCTATCGGCAGGAGCGCATTTGAAAAATGTACAAAATTAAAGACGGTCACAGTCGGCAAAAATGTCACGAAGATCGGCAAAAATGCGTTTGGCGGCTGTAAGAACTTAAAGACACTTACGATCAAGTCGGCAAAGCTGACGAAGAAAGGGCTTGCGAGCGGTTCGTTTAAGGGAATCACGAAGAAAACCGTGGTCAAAGTGCCGAAGGGTAAAGTGAAAGCATATAAGAAGCTGCTGCAGTCAAAGGGACTGGATAAGAAAGTCAAGGTAAAATAACAAAGTCAAGGCAAAACAGGAAAGTCAGGACGAAATAGAAAAGAAGGCGAGAGAAGTTTTTCAGATCAAAGCGGGAGATACGATCATGGTGTTAGGTGATGAAGCACAGGGGATTGCCCTGGTCAAAGCAGATGATATGATAGATTTCGTGCAGCAGGCATTAAAAATGGCAAATCAAAAGGATAAGAACTAAGACACAAAAAAGTGAGGAAAACACTGCAGGAGGAAATGGAGATTTTTATGAGAAAACATTATCTGGATAATATCCGGTTTCTGACGATTTTTTTTGTTGTGATCTTTCATGTTTATTTTTATTACAATAATATTGGAACCGAGGCGATGTTTGCCGGTTTAAAACCGTATGAAGGAGCAGTTACATTTGCGGGGATTTACCAGTATTTTGTATACCCGTGGTTTATGTTACTGCTGTTTGTGGTCGCCGGAATCAGTGCAAGATATGCACTGGAAAAGAGAACAGAAAGACAGTTTTTGAAAGAGAGGGTGGATAAGATTCTGGCGCCGTCGACACTTGGTGTTCTGGCATTTGGCTGGCTCGGTGGATATGTGATCTATCTTCACACTGCGCGTGGCAATATGCCGGAGAGTGTACCGGCTTTTGTGAGAGTCATTATCATCTTATGCTGTGGTATCGGGGCACTGTGGTTTTGCCATGTATTGTTTGTGGCAGCACTATTTCTGCTTCTGATCCGGAAAATTGCAGGAAAATGCAACGCTGCTTATCACGTTCTACCGGAACGGCATTTATATTCCGGCATTTTTAGCCGGATATTACCTGTTTTCGAATGAAAGTGTCATGGAAAAAATAAAAAATGCAGTGCTCCTGTTGGGCATTTGTGCAGCTGTAAGCGGCATATTTTATATCGTAAGATGTTATGGAATGGCATATACGGACAAAGATGTACTGTCAAGATGGGATTTAAACCTGTATGCATTTTTTATGGTTTTGCTCGTGCTTGGTGCAGGTCCAAAATGGCTTGATTTTTCCAATAATTTTACGAATTATATGAGAAAATGCTGTTTCGGTATCTATGTATTACATATCCCGGTACTTTTAGTGATCAATTATCTTCTGGCTGGAAAGGAGCTGCCATTGACTGTAGTCTATGGTATTGAATTGGTGGGTGGATTTGTGGTTGCAATCTTATTATATGAAGTGATACGTCGGATCCCGGTGCTTAGATACTGGATTTTGGGGATTCGGAAACAACGGAATAACGTTTGAAAAGCGAGATATAATGGACTTTTTTGATAAAAATATCAGCTAAAATATGATTTCACAAAAAGTTCACAGAAAATTAGCACTCACCTCTTGATAATGGAAGTCGATTTTTGTCCTGTATTGTGTATCCCGGAAGTGCCTGTTTTACAGGCTTTCCGGGGCATCAGCCATTTTGTCTGGTATTGTAAAGCAGTGTCAGATTTGTCGCAAATGTCGTAAATTTGTGGTCAAAAAATGATGAGAAATGGAGAGTGCTAATAAAA
>OLPN01002696.1_pt1 | contig 13404 bp, 14 predicted proteins | sample 1672601 | NCBI WGS metagenome assembly OLPN01 (sample SAMEA3136704, study PRJEB25190) | human gut metagenome | reverse complement strand
CCTGTGTATAGGTAGTATAGCCCAGAGCCATAGTAATATAGGTGATACGCTCAAAATCTGTCTGTGTCATGGCTTCCTTGCCTGTCAGTAAGTTGTAGTCATGCTGTCCGCATAGAGACAGAAACACTTCCTTTTGCTTCTCCGCTTGAACCATAATAGCCACTCCTAAATCCTTAAAATTTTAGCTGTCTGCTGGCAGTACAGATAAATTCCTCTGGGGTAGGGGTACGGTTGCCAAACATACGCTTAAACTCTGCCTGCTGGTCTGGGTCGTCACTGTCCATTACCGCTATGATTTTATCCTGTATCTGCTCACGGACTTCTGAAACAGAAAGCCCGTACAGACGAGCCATTTCTTTAATCATTTTCTTGCTGTCCCTTTTACTGAATTTCATCATATCTTTAATGCACCTCTTTTCTAAGATGTATATTCTATCAAAATCGAATAAAACTATAACTGTTGAAATAGATACCTTTATCAGTCTATTATAAAGCATTTTTGCAAAGGTTACAATGTATAAGAATAGATTTTTTGAAAGGAGTGTGTCAGTTACATGGAGCTTGACTATAAAGCTATCGGCAAGAGAATTAAGATTGCCAGAATTAAAAAGAACCTCACTCAAGAAACTGTTGCTGACAGAATAGGTGTTACTCCACAGCATGTAAGCAATATAGAAACTGGTAATACATCAGTCAGTTTAACAACTTTGGTCGCTATTGCCAATACCTTGACGGTATCAGTTGACGAATTACTATGTGATACAGTTTTAGCTTCAAAGCCTGTCTTTGAGAAAGAAGCAAGGGAGATACTGGAAGATTGCAACGAATATGAAATCCGTGTGCTGGTAGATGTTTTGAAAGCAACCAAAACTTCCATGCGAACCGTAAAAATGTTTGAAGCAAAGTTAAATGAGGACAAATAAAACCGTAGCGTGCAGATCACAATGAATTGTGAAATACAGCTACGGTTTTTCTTCTCCGCTGAATTTATATCCCACACCCCAGACAGTGATGATATATCGTGGGTTGTCTGGGTGTGGTTCGATTTTCAGTCTTAGCTTTCTGATGAATGAGGTCAGATTGCTTGCGTCTGGTGCATTGTCATATCCCCATACTTTTTCGTATATCTGCTCTTTAGTGAACACCTGTCCTTTGTGGCCGGAAAGGAAATATAATAGGTCAAATTCTTTAGCTGTCAGATAGACAGATTTTCCATTCTCATTTACAAAAGTCCTAGTGTATAAATTCAAATAGAATTTTGTCTTGCTAGGTTTTATTAACTCAGGAGAATTATTAAGTTTAGACGTTAGCCACTCAACGGTTTGTTGAAATATTTTTTCTTCATTTTCAGAAAACTCAATCACTAATATTTTCCCATATCATCACCAACTTTCAACAAATAATTAATAATCATTTTAATCCAGTCTATTTTTATCCCTCTATTTTCATAGAACCAATATCACATACTACACTTGCAATACAGGCAATAATATGACTGATTAAAATAGCTAACCAAATTCCAGTTAAACCACTTCCTAAACTTGCGAAAATATATGCTAATGGAATACGGATAACAATATAGTAAAAAATCATAAGTATCATACTTCTTGTTGGTTTTCCAAGTCCATTTAATGTACCTAGACAACAGCTTGTAATTGTGTAAAGAACATAGCCTATGCTGACTATCGTAAAATACTGATTAACAATAACTGCTACATTATCACTTGCCACAAAAAGCCCTGCTAATTGTTTGGAGAAAACAATAATAATCAGTGATAGTATAATTAAAGTGATACTTCCATATTTCAAAGATAATTTTAAATAATCTTTAGCTCTATCAATTCGTTTTCCGCCTATACATTGTCCAACTATTGAAGTCAATACCATATTCATCAGTCAGTGTCCCTAAGTCAACGGTCACATTGTTTCTGGACACCACGATTTCAAACGGTGGGATAAGCTCAAAGCCTTTGTTGCCCTCACAGCGTAATTCCTCAATGATATAGGTATCGTAAATCAAAGCACCCTTGCTGTCGTCCGGCTCGCTTGTTCCAAACCAGATACCGTCCTCGCTGGTCTTTCCTGCATTGGTGTTGTGCTTGTGGGAAGCCCAGTTAGAAGAAGTGGCGAACTGTCCGTTATCATCTGTCACGATAATGTGGCTCTCACCTGTGGTCTTGCTTGTGATCCTAAACGGAACTCCCGCAAGACGCTGGTGTGTGCCAGCTCCAATCTTGACACCCTCTAGGTCGCCACGCTTCACTTGATTGTAGATTGATGTGTCTGTCCCTATAAGGTCAACGATTTTTCCGTCCTCTGTGATTTCAAATTCAATCGGTTCTGCACCGTCCGTCAGATAGCCCTCTGGAGCTTTGCTTTCTTCGATACGGTATTTTCCGTAAGGTAACAGGTCGGCAGAAGTAGAAGCCACGCCCTCAATGTCGGTAAGGATTGTCTTTACCACTTCATTCTTGCTGTAAAGCTTGCCCTCAACAAGTACGGCGTTGTCATTTAGAGAGATGATTTCAAATTCAGCGTCTTTCAAAGTCGCACTTCCTTGACCTTTGGTATCGCTGGTTTCCAAATCTCTTTTCTGGATTTTCACACCGCCACGGATAACCTTGTCTGATACATGGTACTGATTGCTTCCAGACAATACGGCAATGTCGCCGTCCTCGGTAATCTGTGTAAGGTACATTCCCTTAATCTGTTCCTCGCTTCCGTCAGCCTGCATATATGCACCGTCAAGAAGATAGCCGTCAGGAGCTTTCGTTTCCTCAACAGTCAGCGTTCCTAAAGGAAGTACGTTCTTTCCGTCCTGTGTATAGAAGCTGTCCCCAGATACCTTGTATTCATCAGAAAGGCGGGAAACATAATGGATAGTGCCGTCGCTGTCCTTTTCAGCGATTGTCTTTGTCACCCATGTTTTTGTAGGCTCGCTAGGGAGATTGTCAGCGGTATAGTGTCCCGCATAAAATTTCCATGTGAACTCCGCACCCTCTAGGGAAGCGTCGCCCTGTGGAGCGTCTTTCTGTGTTTCCATGTCAATCTTGAAAAGCTCGATAAGGGTATCTGTAACCTTTGGCGTATCGGATACGTTCAAGGTCGCTGTCTTGCCAGCTTCAACATTTAAGGAATACACTGTATTGTCCACCTTGTAGCCAGCAGGAGCGGAAAGCTCTTTGATGTAGACTGTGCCAGCCTTTACTTCCACAGTATCAGTATTTCCGCTGTTATCCGTCGTAAGGGTGGCAAGCTGTTTTGTGCAGTCCTTATCAGAATAGACACCATAAGTCGCACCAGCGATAGAGTAAAGCCCGTTCCCGTCAGTAATGCTGGCATTACTGGAAGTCTTTTTAAGGGTGGCATTTCCTACGGCAAGTTTCGCCCAGAACTGTCCAATGTCCTGTCCCTCGCCAGAATAGATGTAACCGCCACATTCATAGCGTCCCTTGTTCTCGCTGGCAAAGGCTTTCGCCCCAGCGTACACCTCGTCCTGTATCGCTTTTGGGATTTCATCATAGGAAGCTCTGACGTTATCGCATTGCCAGCCAAGATGAACGCTCAATCTCTGCCATACGACGCACTGTTTCAAAAGATAGATATGCTGACTGCTCAATCCGCTGTGGCTCTGCACATATTGATTGACATACTCGATTGAGAGGGCAACGTCGGAAATCTGGTCGTAGCTCATGCGTGTGCTTGCGTCGGCTCTGGTCTTGTAGCCGTTGCGGAAGTTGGTGTTAATATCCACGCAGAAAGCGTCCTCGCCCTCAACGGTCATGTGTCCCTCATTGAATGTCGAACCGATAGAACCGTCATTCATTACTTTTTCAACGATACCGACACGCTCGGCACTTTCTGTCCAGTATTGCTTCTCGGAAGCGTGGACTGCCGTTGTCGGCAAAGCGGTAACGATAGTCGCAAAGGCAAGGAAGCCTGTGGCTAATCGCTTCAATATCTTTTTCATAGCTTTTAAAATTCTCCTTTCGTTTGGATATAGAAAAAGCCGTCCATTTCTGAACGGCTGGAAATAGAAAAGGAACGTCAATATCGGCGTTCCATAATCTACTTGCGATATTTAATTTTTCAATTTGTGATACTGATATACTGTGGCAAGAAAAGGTAGCTATCTGCTGATTGACACCAATTTTGACACCAATTTTTTATAAAATGACGATTTCTGACGAGTTAAGATAAAATCATAAAATCCGAGAAACGCCCATAAATAGGCACTTACGGCACTCTATGAAGTTAGACAAAATCCACACTGCGATAACAAGAGATGAGTGCTAATTATTTTTAATTTTTTCGTTTATCTTATTTTCAAACAAAAATGAAAGCAGATTTTCTATATTATACCTTAGAAAATCTGCCTTCATTTCTTCTAATTTTTATATTCTTCTACTTCTTCCAGACATGGAATGGATGGGGCTGCCCCTTGTCTGCTTACTGCAATTGCTGATGCTTTGGATGCGGTATCCATTGCTTCTTTGATCGTTTTTCCATTTAAGATACCTGCAATAAAATATCCGGTATATGTATCTCCTGCTGCCGTTGTATCGACTGTCTTTACCTTATAAATTGACTGTTCCACATATTCATCACCAGATATACATACAGATCCTTCACTTCCTAAAGTTAATACGATCGTTGCTTCTGGGAATCTCTGATGTAACAGACCACTAATATATTTCCCATCAATTTCTTTTGGTTCTTCCATATCAAGAATCTGCATTGCTTCTATTTCATTTAAAAGAAAATAATTAATCTGATTTAATGGGAGTTCTTTTATCTTATCGTTCATTGGAGAAGGATTTAAAATGATCTTCATTCCAGTTTCTTTTGCTTTCTTTACGATATATGGAAGTTCATTGATCTCATTTTGGATCAGTAAATAATCTTCATTTTTAAAATGTTCAAAGACTTCATCTACTTGTTCCTTACTGATTGCCTGATTAGCTCCTCCAAATAGAATAATACAGTTATCGCCCTCTTCATCATTTTGTATGATCGCATTTCCTGTTCTTACGTCTTCAAGGATCTTAACAAGATCTGTATTTACTCCTGCTTCTTTTAATTGATCTAACAAAAATAGTCCATCCATGCCAATCGCTCCTGCATGATATGTTTCCATTCCTGCACGTGAAAGTGCAATGGACTGGTTTAATCCTTTTCCGCCTGTATATACATTCAACTCTTCTGCAGACAATGTTTCTCCTTTTTTCACAAAATGAGAAACTTTATATACATAGTCAATATTTAATGATCCAAATGATAATATTTTCATAGAAACCTCTCTTTCTACAATCCGCTCCATCTTCGATATTCTTTTGCTTCTATCCCAAATGGTTCTAATAGTTTTGCTGCAATATGATACGTCATTTCTTCTATGCTCTCTGGCATATGATAAAAAGTCATCATTGGTGGAATGATCCGCACATTCGGAATCATTGCCAATTCCTGAAGATTTCTAAGATGAATCGCACTCAGTGGTGTCTCTCTTACTGCAAGCACCAATGGCCGTTGCTCTTTGATCGTTACATCCGCTGCACGAAGTATCAGATTGTCTGCATATCCACTGTGAATTCCTGCAATTGTCTTCATACTACATGGGACAATGAGCATCCCTTCCGTCTGAAATGATCCACTGGCTGGTCCTGCACCGATCTCTCTTGAATCCAGAACATGATCAGCAAGTTTTTCGACCTCTTCCACCTTCATTTTTGTTTCATGTTCCAAGGTCAGTTTGGCACTATCTGTCATAACCAAGTAAGATTCAAAATCCTTCTGCTCTTGCACCAATTTTAGACACTGGATCAAGATTGGAATTCCACTTGCCCCTGTTGCTCCTATGATCAGTCGTTTCTTCATTCAAATAAATTTCCTTTTCTTATTTATATTCTGTATTTTATGATAACCAGTGTTCCGGATCAACTTCCATAAATCTTGCTCTCTTGAATCGCTCTTTCTGATCATATGGAACAGTACAGTCAAAGATTGTCTTGCATGCAATCCCATGATCTCTGATACTTGAAGAACATGTTGGATCGTTGGATGGATCCAGCGGATGACATCTTACCCCTGGAATCGTGATGATATCTGCATCTCCCTGGAATCTTGTATTCATTGCCCATAATACATCATTCATATCGAAACAGTCGACGTCTTCGTCTACCAAAAATACATGCTTCAGTTCACTGAATGCTGAAAATGCAAGAAGTGCTGCCTGTCTTTGTCTTCCTTCATCGCTGGCTTCTCGTTTCTTAAACTGTAAGACTGCCATGTATTTTCCACCGCCTGCGGAGCCGCAGTATACATTCTGAAGACGTCCCGGCATCGCTTTTTCTACCATTCCATAAATACTTGCTTCTGTTGGGATTCCAGCCATAGATACATGTTCTTCACTTGGCCCGATGCATGTCTGCATGATCGGATTTTCTCTGTGTGTTACCGCTTTGACTTTGATCAGCCAGCACTGTGAACTTGCAGGTCCTGTGTATCCTGGAAATTCTGGCATTGCATAGCCTGTGTGGCTGTTCTGGTCTTCCTGTACTCGGACATTTGGAATCACTTCCCCTTCGATGACATATTCGGCATTTGCAATTGCCATTTCGTTAACTGTTAAGCATTTACAAAGCTCTACTGGTTCATTTCTCAATGCACCTGCTACAGATAATTCATCGTATCCCAGAGGTGTTGTTGGTGCCTCGAAACAAGAACCGATCTCGATTGCCGGATCCACTCCGATACTGATTGAAATTGGAAGTTTCTGTCCTAATTCTTCTGCACGTTCTGCCATTGCTCCGATGTGTCTTGCTCCAGGAGTGAAGAAAATAGAAAGTTCATCTTTTCCCTGAATGCATAATCTGTGAATGGTTACATCATGAACTCCTGTGTCTGGGTGCGTTGCATAGCACATACCCAATGTAATATATGGGCCTGCATCATCTGGTGTGTTGGTTGGTGCTGGTACCAGATCATACAAATTAAAGTCTGGATCTTCCACTTTATGAACAACCTGCTGACATGGTGCATCTCCCTGATATTCCACTGGTGCTATCGGATTATCTACGCTATGATAAAGTTTCTTTCCTAATTCTTCTGGTTTACAGTCCAAGAGCGCTGCCACACGCTTTCTGCTTGCTAATACACCGATGGCTACTCTGGCATCTTTATGTCCTTTGACATTATTAAATACCATCGCTGGACCTTCTTTTGTCGGGCGCTTTACAGTTCCACCTGCACCTACATAGCGGTAAACTCCCGCAAGTTCTGCCATTGGATCAACTTCTACATCAGTTTCTATGTACTGCCCTTCCATTTGTTTCAAGCGTTTTAATGCACTTCTTAAATCTCTTACTTTATCTTGCATTTGTCTCCTTCTTTCTTATACTTCTCTTTCTCATTTCCAACAACATAATCCCAATGTTCAAGTACTGCTTTTCGATAACAACAGTTCAATGACATAGCATCAATAGAGTCACAAATTGCTATGAAATGAAAAAATGGCAGATGAATTCTTCTCTAGATCCATCTACCATTTCTTCATTATCTTAAAAATATCTCCATTATAAATGACAGATTTCTATCTCATTCTCACCGAATGTCTTACGGATCTTCTCCACAAATAATAATGCTTTCTCTCCATCTCCGTGAACGCATACTGAGTCTGCCTTAATATCAATATCTTTTCCAGTGATCGAAGTCACTTTTCCTTCTTTTATCATACGAATAACTCGGTTGATCGCTTCATCTTCATCTTCGATCATAGCTCCTGGTTTTCTTCGATTCACCAGTGTTCCATCTTCTTCATAAGCTCTGTCTGCAAATACTTCACTGGCTGACTTTAATCCACAGTCTTTTGCTGCTTTGATCATCTCGCTTCCAGATAATCCCATAACGATCAGGTCTTTATCATATTCATAAATTGCTTCACAGATTGCTTTAGACAGATCATAATCCTTAGCCGCCATATTATATAATGCTCCATGTGGTTTTACATGCTGTAATTTCACTCCGGCCGCTTTACACATTCCACCTATCGCACTGATCTGGTATAGTGTATATGCTTTCGCTTCTTCATTGGAAATCGCCATGCTTCTTCGTCCAAATCCCATCAGATCTGGAAGTCCCGGATGGGCCCCAACTGCGATCCCGGCTTCTTTTGCTCTCTGGATCGTCTCCATCATAACCACTGGATCGGATGCATGATAACCACATGCAACATTCGCTGATGTGACCAATGGAATGATCTTATCATCATTCCCGATCGTGTAACGTCCAAAACTTTCTCCAAGGTCACTATTTAAATCTATCTGGTACATTTAATTTATACCTCCATTTCTTCCGTTTTATCGAATTTAATCTAATTTCAAGAGTCTCTCGATAAATCCTGTATCCGCTTTTCCTTCACAGAATTCACGGTTATTCATCAGCTGATACTGGAAATCAAGGTTTGTATTGATTCCTAATATCACCATCTCATCAAGAGCTGATCTCATTTTCTGTAATGCTGCATCACGGTCTGGTGCGTGTACGATAACTTTCGCGATCATAGAATCGTATTCGGATGGAATACAGTACCCTGTATAAATTGCGGTATCTACACGAACTCCATTTCCAGCTGGCAAATGCAAATGTTTGATCACACCTGGACTTGGCATAAAGTTTTTCTCTGGAATCTCTGCATTGATACGACATTCAATCGCGTGTCCGTTGATCTCCACATCTTCCTGTGTAAAACTTAATTCCATTCCCATAGCCACTCGGATCTGTTCAATGATCAGATCTGTTCCCGTAACCATCTCTGTGACCCCATGTTCTACCTGAATACGTGTGTTCATTTCCATGAAATAATAGGTTCCTTTTGGATCAAGGATAAATTCTATGGTTCCAGCATTGGTATACCCTACTGCTTTCGCTGCAAGGATCGCATCGTGATTCATAGATTTTCTGATCTTTTCCGTGATCGCTGGGGATGGTGATTCTTCGATCAGTTTCTGGTGGTTTCTCTGAACAGAACAATCACGTTCTCCCAAGGCTACGACATTCCCATGTCCATCTGCCATGATCTGAATCTCCACATGTCTTGGATTCTCGATGAATTTCTCAATGTACATCGTATCATCACCAAATGCATTGGCAGATTCTCTCTGAGCAGTATTGAAATTGAATTCAAAATCTTCTTTGGATCTGGAAACTCGCATTCCTTTTCCACCACCACCTGAAGATGCTTTTATCATAACTGGATAACCGATCTCATCTGCTAATTTCTCCCCTGTAGCTGCATCATAGACAGGTTCTTTGGTTCCTGGAACAACTGGAACTCCTGCTTCCATCATTGTTTTTCTTGCGTTTGATTTATTTCCCATGCTGTCAATAACTTCTGCACTCGGTCCGATAAATGCAATACCATTTTCTTTACATAAGCGAACGAAATCAGCATTCTCAGATAAGAAACCAAACCCTGGATGGATCGCATCTGCGTCCGTATTCTTTGCTGCAGAAATGATACGTTCCATATTTAAGTAGCTGTTTTTTGCAGGTCCTTCTCCGATACATACTCTTCGATCTGCTAATTGTACATGAAGACTGTCTTTATCTTCTTTTGAATAAACCGCGATACTCTTGATCCCCATATTACGACAAGCACGAATAATGCGCACTGCGATCTCACCACGGTTCGCGATCAATATACTTCGAAACATACAATGCCTCCTTTAGTCTTCAAGTTTTTTTACTTTAAATAATGGCTGTCCATATTCAACTTTCTGTTCGTTGCTTGCTAAGACAGCTTCAATCTCACAGTCATAATCACTTTCGATCTCATTCATTAATTTCATCGCCTCAAGGATACATACAGTCTGTCCTGCCTTGACTCTGTCTCCAACTTTCACAAATGCCTTGGCATCTGGGGATGGAGCCGCATAAAAGGTACCTACGATCGGAGATGTGATGTATGATTCATCTTCGGAATCAATACTTTCTACTGTATCAACACCCTGTGTGGAAACTGACATCGGTGCAGCAGGCGCTCCAACACTTCCTCTTCTGCTCATTTTGATCTTTACATCGCCTTCCTGAATGCTGAAATCAAGCATAGAGGAATTCTCGATGATCTTTACTAATTTCTCAATTTTATCTAAATTCACCGTTTCATTCTCCTTTTCTATTTAAATAGTGTGCTGATTCGTTTTGCAACGAGTCTGCAATCTAATACTTCTTTACAAGGTGTATAAATCTGGCTTCTGAAGTCATTCAGCTCTTTCATCTCATCTGCTAACAGCTTCTGGGCTTCTTCTACGGATACTGCCTGAAATCTTACTTTTTGTTCTGTTTTTCTTTGAACAAGTTTCGGAATATCTACAGAAACAACTGTCGCGATCTTCGCATATCCACCCGTTGTCTGGCGGTCTGCTAATAAGATGATCGGTTTTCCATGACTTGGTACCTGAACAGATCCAAAGGCGATTCCGTCAGAAATGATATCTGAAGTTGTCTTATATGCGATAAATGGTCCTTCTAATCGACATCCCATGCGGTCAAATTCACTTGTTACTGTATATTCTGAATTTAAAAATGTTTCTCGGCCCTCTTTCGTAAACATCTTTTCCTGAGGTCCCATGACAACTCTTAATGTTATCTTTTCCTGATCAAATTCATCAAGATCCAGACTTCTTGATAAATAATATGGCAGATATCTTCGCTTTGCCCTGAACGCAATATAATCTTCATCTTCTAGTTTCCGGCCTTTATATCCACCGATCTGACATTTGATATTCGTAGAACGGCTTCCCATGACTACTGGCACATCAAGATAACTTGAAAATGCAATATATCCTCTTGTTCCAGTTCTTGCTCCACCAAATGTCAAAATATCTCCACGATGCATATAAATTGCTGTATACATCTTGGCAGGTTTTCCATTGATCTGCGGGCGGAAATCTCCACCTGTGATCGAAATGATCGTCTCGGATGTAAATTCAAGTGTTGGTCCTATTAAGGTAAATTCAAGAACTGCTTCATTTTCCGGGTTATCCAGCAGGAGATTTGCAATCTTAAAAGAACGAACATCCATAACTCCGGATACACTAAATCCCTGACTCTGGTATCCTGTTCTTCCAAGATCCTGCACCGTTGTCATCATTCCGCCTTTTAATACACGAATTCCCATAATCTACACCTCCTTTGTATGAATGATACATTCATATGTTCCATTTTCGACCTGTTCTTTGATCTTTAAATACTCTTCTTCTGAAACAGGTACAAAACGGATATAATCTCCAGCTTCAAAAAGAATTGGATTCTCTCGTTCTGGATCATAGGTTTTTACTGGTGTCAGACCAAGTAACTGCCATCCTCCTGGTGAATCAAGCGGATAAATTCCTGTCTGAGAGCCACCGATCCCAACACTTCCTGCCGGAATTCTGATTCTTGGGTTCGCCAGTCTTGGTGTATGAATTCTTTCATCAAGTCCTCCAAGATATGAAAATCCTGGCAAAAATCCAAGCATGTAGATCAAGTAGTCTTTGGAAGAATGAATCTTTATAACCTCTTCTTCCGTTAAACCAGCATTTTTTGCGATATTTTCAATATCTGGTCCGTATTCTCCTCCATAACATACTGGGATTTCAAAAACTCTGGATGTCGATGTCTCTTCATTGACATCCAGTTTTAGTAACTTCTGTAGACGTTTTGTTAATGTTTTGTAATTTACCACCCTCGGGTCATAATTGATCAAGAGACTGGTAAATGCCGGGATCATATCCTGCACACCTTCGATACGCTGCTCTTTTAAAAGATGTACAAAAGCTGTGATCCTTGCATTGATCTCTGTGGAAATTTCCTGTCCAAATTCAATGAGTAAGGCAGAATCTCCCGCAGTACTAATCTTTACTTCTTCCATGTTTTTTCACATAACTCCTTTCGGTCAGTCTGTGCTTCTATGTTTTAAACTTATCTGTTTATCCAGACAATTTTGCTTATGCAAATAATGCACTTAAGCTGCTTAATGATGTAATTCCAAGATATCCTGAAACAACAACTACCACGATTCCAAGAACCAGTAATAATACTGGATGATGATAATCTTCTCCCATAACAGATTTCTTCTGAGATGCGATCAGGCAAACTCCTAATGTGATCGGTAAGATCAATCCATTTAATGCTCCTGCAAGTACTAATAATACCGCTGGCTGTCCAGCAAGTGCCATACATACAGTACTGATCGCGATAAATCCTACAATAAACCATTTCTCATTCTTCTCAATCGTTTTGCTGAATGTCTTAAGGAAAGACACAGATGTATAAGCACATCCAACGATGGATGTGATCGCTGCGCATAAGATCACAAGTCCAAAGAATCTATAACCGATCTGTCCTGCTCCCTGTAAAAATGCATCCGCTGTTGGGTTCGCTGCATCTAATGTATGAGCTGGTGAAGTTGCTGTTGCTACAACCACTCCTAAAACTGCAAGGAATAAGAAGATACGTACGATCGTTGCAATTCCCATTCCCATAACAGAACTCTTATTGATCTCTTTTAAGTTCTCTTTTCCAGTGATTCCTGAATCAATCAGACGATGTGCACCTGCAAATGTAATATATCCACCGACTGTTCCTCCAAGTAATGTAAGGATCGCTGGGAAAATATCTCCCATAGATGCTGTTGGCATGATTGTTTCTTTTGCTGCCATACCAACTGGCGGCTGTACGATCAGGATCACAATAAAGATAACAAGGATCATGATCCCACCAAGGATCTTTGTAAGGTTATCCATAGCATTTAATGCATTCTTTGATAAAAATACGATGATCGCAATTGCTCCCGCAATAAAATATCCAACAGTAGTAGGAATTCCAAGAAGTGTATTAAAACCTAAAGCACCTCCACCAACGTTACCGATATTAAATACAAGACCACCTGCTACAACTAAAAATGCGATCACATATCCAAGTCCAGGAAGTACCTTATTCGCCACATCCTGTCCACGCATTCCAGATACGCACAGAACTCTCCATACATTTAACTGCACGATCGCTGCTAAGATCACGGAGATTAAAATTACAAATCCAAAGCTTCCATGCAGACTATCTGTAAATTTACCAGTTTGTGTCAAAAATCCAGGTCCAATTGCCGAAGTTGCCATAAGAAATGCCGCACCGATCAAAGCGCTTGCACTTTTTTTGTTATTCTCTTTCTTCATAGTAAATAATTTCCTTTCCTTTTCGTAATAATTAATAATTATAACAAAATTTCTGACGATATGCAACTTTAAAGCGTTGATTTGAATAACGTTCAACATACACAACTACTTAAATTATCAATCTTGTAATTGTCCACACTCTAGACTTCTGGTATATGATAAAAAATAAATAAACGATCGGAAGAGCAGCATTAGA
>OLPN01002695.1_pt1 | contig 13410 bp, 9 predicted proteins | sample 1672601 | NCBI WGS metagenome assembly OLPN01 (sample SAMEA3136704, study PRJEB25190) | human gut metagenome | reverse complement strand
GGATCATTAGACTTTTTATTTTTAATATACTATATAGAATCGCGGAGACGCTTACGAATTTATGAAGGATCGGAATAAGAATGGTTCATTGTAATGACTTGAGGTTCAAAGTATTGCCCGCGTATGAAGAATTTGAAGGAAAAAAGGTGGAAAATGTGTTTTGAAGAGACGGTTGGGGCAGATACTTGTGTGATACTTGTTTTATGAAAATTGTAGATGGCAGTAGCTATGAAGAACAGAGGGAATAAAAACAAGGTGGCTGGATTTGTTTTCAGCCACCTTGTTTTTATTGTTTAACCTGTGTTTTATTCTATCTCGACGCTATGTTTTACCGGAGTCAGGATGAAAGTAAATTCATAATCACCGTAGGGCAACATATATTGAGGCAACGGCAGAGCTCCCCAGCTGTTTACACAACCTAATCCCATCTGAGCCTTGTCGATGATCAGGTTGGTCAGGTCTGCTTTCTGTACTTCGGGCGAGTGACGCTGGTCTTTTTGTTCGTCATCATCCAGTGAACAGATGGTATAATGCAAAGCGGATGCAGAGAATGGAGCATCACCTACTACCTTCAGTCCGTTACCGCCGGCATTCAGTTGCTTCCACCAACGGATATCGGTCTTGGTTCCTGTTTCCTGCGGACGGATATAGGAGTAGAATTGTTCATCCACACTCTGGCGATAAATACCCAAGTCGGTGCTGTGGTTGCGGTCACTGTAGTTTTCTACCGGACCACGACCATAATATTCTACGGTTTCAAAACATTTAGGCATCTGCATTTGCATACCGAAGCGGAACATCGGAGATACTTTGGCATTCTTGTCGGCTGTCATCTTTTGGGTCACTTTGATGGCTCCTTCGTTGTTGATGACATAAGTCAGATATAATTTGGCGGAAACATTCTTCATGTCATATTCCGCATTCACTACTATCTGGTCATTTTCTGTCTTGGAATTCAAGGAAACCAGTTTCAATCCCGGGTTTTTCCATGCGGCATATCTGTTTTGCAGGCCGGCTCCCATATCATTGTCTGTCGGGGCACGCCAGAAGTTAGGGGTCAGGGCTGCGCCTTCTTTCAGCATTTCCGTTCCGTCCACTGCATATTTGCTTAAGTAACCGTTCTGTTTGTTGAACTCGGCTACGAAGTTATTGCCTTTTACGATCAGATAATGATATTGGTTGTCGATGATTTGCGGAACAACGGTGGCTACATTGGTCGTTTCCACGTTCTTCAAATCCATAGACGGTGCTTTGTAATCATTCAGTGTCAACTGATTCTTGGCGACGGTGAAACCTGCGGGCAGCAAACCTTCGCGGTTTTTCAGTTTGTAGGAAACGTTCAGCAACCATTCCTTGCAGGTGCAGGTCTTGCCGATATTCAACGTAATCTTGGCTGTTTCCTGAGGAGCGACTTTTAAATCATCCACGCGTCCGGTGCGGATTACTTTTCCATCTTTCAGTACTTGCCATTCCATATAGTAGGCGGACAGGTCACGGAAGAAGTTCTCATTGAATACATTTACTTCCCCTTTGCTTAAATCGGCGGGAGTAGTCCAGATATTCTGGTAAAAGTGACCTACTTCATACATGTGCGGATTAGGAACACGGTCGGGGCTGATCAAACCATTGTCACAGAAGTTGTTGTCAGAAGCGTCAAAACGGTTGAAATCTCCTCCGTAAGCATAGATCATCACGCCGTCTTTTCCTTTCCAGCGGCAGGACTGGTCAACGAAATCCCAGATAAATCCACCTTGCAGATTCGGATATTTACGGATCAAATCCCAATATTCTTTGAAACCACCCTGCGAGTTACCCATTGCATGGGCATATTCACACTGAATCAATGGTTTGGTAGCATCGGTACGTTGACCATATTTTTCCATGCCGTTATAATCATAGTACATCGGACAGAAGATATCGGTATGTTCTTTCTGGCGTGCTTGTTCATATTGGCAGGCACGGCTGGGGTCTTCTGCTTTAATCCATTTATAGCATTGTTCGAAGTTGGGGCCGTCACCGGCTTCATTACCCAATGACCAGAAGATGATGCTCGGATGGTTGAATCCGCGTTGTACATTGCGCTGGTTACGTTCCAGATGGGCTTTCTTATAAGAGAGGTTCTTGGCCAGCGTCTTGTCGCCGTAGCCCATACCGTGAGATTCTATATTGGCTTCGGCCACGACGTAAATACCATATTGGTCACATAAATCGTACCATAAGTTGTCATCCGGGTAGTGGCAGGTACGTACAGCGTTCAGGTTGAATTGCTTCATTATCTGGATATCCTGTAGCATACGTTCGGGAGATACTACATAGCCTCCGTCCGGATCCATTTCGTGGCGGTCGGCCCCCTTGAACAGGACTGCCTTACCGTTAACCAAGATCTGGTCACCTTTCAATTCAATCTTGCGGAAACCTACTTTGACAGGAATCACTTCATTGCTGCCCTGCATGCTGGCACGCAAGGTATATAAATAAGGTGTTTCGGCACTCCACTTTTTGGGGTTCTCTACGTTCATGGTCACCAGACCGGATTTGTTGGCGGTAGCGGTTGCCACTTGCTTGCCTTGTGCATCTACCAGTTCCAAATCGACTTTACCACTGCCTTTCAAATCCAGATTGACAGCCAGACTGCCGTTTTGGTAAGCTGCGTCCAAGTCGGGAGTTACACGGATATCTTGAATGCGTTTTTTGTTGCGGGCATATAGATAGCAGTCACGTCCCACGCCGCTATACCGGAAGAAATCCTGATCTTCCAGATAGGTACCGTCGCACCAGCGGAATACTTGGAAGGCGATCAGGTTTTTCTGACCCGGTTTTAAATATGGAGTCAGGTCAAATTCGGCTTCCAGTTTGCTGTCCTCGCTGTAGCCTACATAACGTCCGTTTACCCACAAATACATATTGGAGGTAACCGAACCGAAATGGGCGATAATATCTTTTCCCTTCCATGAGGCGGGAACTACAATTTCACGGCGGTAAGAACCTACATGGTTATTCTCTGTCGGCACTTCGGGAGGGTTGTTCTGGAACTGGTTACGCCAGGCATAGCCTACGTTCACATAAATAGGATCACCGTATCCGTTCAGCTCCCATACGGCGGGAACTTGCAGGTCATCCCAGCCTTTGTCGTTGAAGCCGGTTTTCCAGAAATCAGTCGGACGGGAGTCTGCATCCTTTACCCAGTTGAACTTCCAGGTTCCGTTCAAAGTCATGTAGTTAGTTGATTGTTTTTTGTCTGCTTTCTTAGCTGCATCTGCATTCTCAAAAGCAAAGTAGTTCGTGTGCATCGGCGCACGGTTTACCGCATTTATTTCCGGGTTGCGCCATTCTTGGAAGGTCTGTGCGCCTGCTGTAAGGGCGAGGACTGTGAACAGACCTGTCATAAGTTGTTTCTTCATGCTATTATTTTATTGGTTTTGTGCAAATATAGTGAAAATAATAGTTACCGATGGGACATAAATCGGGCAATATTTGTTATAATTGTGAATGATTTGTGTTCTATCCTAAAAAATTATGGCATTTCTGAGGCGTATTTGGAATAAATGGCAGAATTTACTGCATGATGAGAAATTAAAGCATAAAATATATGTGATTATTTTTGAAAGCGACACACCGATGGGAAAGTTATTCGATGTGGCGTTGATAGGGTTCATTGTCTTGAGTATTCTGGTGGTTATTGCCGAGAGTATCAAGAGTTGGGATACCGTTATCGGGCCTTATCTGCGGGTGTCGGAGTATGTTTTTACTTTCTTTTTTACGTTAGAGTATGTGTTGAGGCTTTATTGTTCTCCCCAACCGCGGAAGTATGCTCTGAGTTTTTTCGGTATAGTGGATTTGCTGGCTACCTTACCTCTATATATAGGCTGGCTTTTCGGCACGGCACGTTATCTGCTGGTGATCCGCACTTTCCGGTTGATTCGTGTGTTCCGTATCTTTAAACTTTTCAATTATCTGAATGAAGGTAATTTCTTGTTGCGTTCCTTGGTGTTCAGCAGTCGGAAGATTATTGTTTTTTTCTTGTTTGTACTGATATTGGTGACTTCGATCGGTACATTGATGTATATGATTGAGGGACAGCGGCCGGGCACTTCTTTCAATAATATTCCGAATAGTATTTATTGGGCGATAGTGACGATGACGACGGTAGGTTATGGGGATATCACTCCGGAAACTCCGCTAGGGCGCTTCCTTTCGGCCATTGTAATGTTACTGGGCTATACCATCATTGCAGTCCCCACAGGAATTGTTTCTGCGTCTATGATCCAGGAACATAGACGCAGGGTGGCCCTGAAATGTCCGCATTGTGGTAAGGACGGACATGAGGACGGGGCTGCTTATTGTAAATACTGTGGAGGAAAACTGGTAAATTGATTATGGAATGCTGTATGATAGAAAGTTATTCTATCACCCATCGCTTATCATGCGCCACCGTCTTTTTCGGATCATAAGTCATTCCTTCTTTGGTAGGGATTTTTATCACGTAAGTCCGCCCGCTGTGGTTGGACAAGGATGTTTCCCGTAACCAGGGATTCATATTCTTTAATATGGCCAGATTGATTCCTTTGCTGCGTGCGAAACGTGCCAAGTCTGCAATTCCTTTCGTCACAGTGATTTCCGTATAAGGAATAGGCGGATACAAATCCGATGCACGCAGGCGGAAACCGAAAGTAGTGGGGGCATTGAATAATTGTTTGGCGGCAAGAATGCGGTACACATACCGGGCAGTTTCTTCTACCAGTTGCAAATCCAACGAGTCGTCCACATCCTGTTTGGCCAGTTGGCTGGCAATGCGTGCCTGACCGGCATTGTAAGAGGCGGCGACAGCCACCCAGTCCTTATATTTTGCATACGCGTCTTTCAGATAGCGGCAGGCGGCACGGGTCGCTTTCTCAATATGGTAACGCTCGTCCACATTGTTGTTTACCTCCAATCCGTAATCCCGTCCCGTACCTTGCATGAATTGCCATAGTCCGGCAGCTCCGGCAGAAGAACGGGCGGTGGGATTCATATTACTTTCTATTACCATCAGGTACTTAAAATCATCAGGTATTCCGTTTTCTTTCAGTATGGGTTCTACAATGGGGAAATAGCGGTTGGCTTTTTTCAGCATTTGCAAGGAAGTACTGTGCATATAGGTGAATGCCAATAGTTCACGGTCCATACGCTCGTGGCGGTCAAAGCGGCTCAAATCAATGGTTTTGCCACAGAACTCAATACTGGCGGGAACTTCGGGACTACTGTATTTCAATGCCGTAATACCTGAATCTTCCCGTATGATAGTGGTATCTTCCTGCTCCGTTTTTGGAGTAGCGCAACTGCTGCTTACTAAGGTCGGTGATGCAACTACAATGCAAAAGGCTGCCACAGCAGCCAGATTGATGGTTATTTTTCTCATTTTTTCTTTATTCGTTTTCATTCTCTTTTTCTTTTCCGCCCCGTCCGAAGTTACGATATTCGGTAGGGGTGAAATTGGTACGCTTTTTAAATACCGAGAAAAAGTGTTCAGTAGAGGTATAATTCAATTCATAACATATCTCTTTCACTGACATGGAACTTTCAATCAACAGCTGCTTCGCTTTGCGCAGTTTCAGCTCTTGGAAATACTTGGCGGGCGCATAACCGGTGTATTCTTTGAATACTTTGCGGAACCAGGAATAACTGATTCCCAATTTCATGGCCAGTTCTTCCGGGTCTATATCCTTGTACACATTTTCGTGCATGATGATTTTGGCACTTTCTATTTTTTGTGCCGCATTGTCCACCTCATAGCGTTTGTTCTGCGAGATAGCAAGTACGGCTCCCATAATGTGTAAAACGATGCCGGACAAATATTGTTGCGCTGCGGTCTTGTCTGCTTCCGCTACTTCCAGTGCACGGGCAAAAAGACTGGCCAGTTCTTCATTGATACCGATATCCAGAATCTGGCTTTCTTTTGAGATAAAGCTGTTTTTTACCAGATTGTCTATAATCGGGCCTTCAAAACCGATGTAATATTCGTTCCATCCTGTCTTTTGCAGCGGTGCATAGGTATGCCACTGTCCGGGAAACAGGAAAAGTATCTGCCCTTTGGATATGTCGACAGACGGGGTTGTGTCGCTGGCGAAAGTTCCTCGTCCTTTAGTGATATATACCAACTGATATTCATGCAGCACACGTCCTTTCTGGGCTGTGAAATAATAGGCGTCCGGGTGGTTGCGTGGTGGATAAACGCTTCCGGCCCTGATAGCCTGGAATCCGACGGTAGTCACCGACAAGCCGAAACGCTTGTCACGCTCATTGACAATTAGGTATTTAAAATCAGCGCCTTGGTCGTTGTAATGCATGTTTCTCTGTTTTAAAATTAGGTCACACTTATCGGCAAATATACAATTTTTTATCTTAACAGCCTCTAACCTTTTTGTTCTAAGTGTTTCTGGAGGTATAATTTTGACATCTCCCCTTTTTTATTTATGGTTCATTCTTTCTTCTTTAGATCCATTTCTCCGGAGAAAGAAATAGATTGTCTGTTTGTGGGGGTGACCTGTATGTTACTGCTGCCATTGGGATAAATGGTGATATTGTAAAGGTAATTGTCTTCCTCGTTCCGTACTTCTAGTGTGATTTTAGCATTTCCCTTTTTGCTATATGTTGAAGTATATTCTGATAAAGGAGCACTAAAATTTAATCCTTTTCCACCTCCGTAAGGAACGTTATACGCCACTCCGAAATAAGGCAGATAGGAATATACCGAATCGTTTCTTATTTCTAAAGAATAATCGGAAGTCAGGTGTTTGCTGCCTCCTTTCATAGGCATTACCCGGTCCACATTGATTTTGTATGCCTTTGCGTCAACAGCCTCGCGTACTGCTTGTTCTCTTTGTTGTTTCTTCTCTTTCTTGTTCTGAGCCGTTATAGGTATCATACTGCCTGATAGAAGGAGACCTGCCAAAAGGAATAATTTATTTGCTTTCATATCTCTCTGTAGGTTTAGTGAATCTGTCTTTGCCAAAGATAGCCAAAAAGAATACTCATTGTTCTGAAAAAAACATAAGATAATCAAACTGTCAATGAGTTAAGTACGCGATTTATCTTTTGAGTCCCGATAATAAAAAAGATGATTTGTCCCCATGCGGAGTCAAATCATCTTTAAAATCTCCCCGTTAGGGGAAGACTATAAAATATTATTTGGGTAGATTAAAAGCCACACTCATTTCTTTCATCTGTTCCTGACTCATACCGTCCGGCTCAAATCCCATATTCTTGGCAGCAATGTAAATCAATGCGGATTTATTTAAAACATCGATTTGGTCGAATGCGGCCATTACGTCACGGTCAACGGCAAAAATGCCGTGTTTTTCCCACATAACGACATCATAATCGGCTAGTTCCTTGATGGTTGCATCGGCTAATTCTACAGAACTAGGCAATTGATAAGGAATCATGCCCAGACCACGCGGACAGAATGCTTTTGTTTCAGGAATCATACTCCATAACAGGTTGGTTGCCACATCTTTTTCCATGAACTTTTTGTTGTGAGACAGGGCAATCAGTTCGATGGGGTGTGTATGCACGGATGCTTTGTAAGGAGAGCCTATGCTGATGAGGTAATTGTGTACGCTCAGGTGGGAGGGAACTTCCGAAGTAGGTTGAACCGGTTTGTCGGCAATGATGACATAGCTGGCACAGTCATCCAAAATACGGATGACAGAACCGTTGTCCATAGGCCAACGCGCCAAATCCCGCATACGCATATTGGTTCCTTTGCAATAAAAATAACAGCCTTTCAAGTGAGGCAGTGTTACACCGATTTGTTTTACTTCGCTGATAGCGGGCATCTGACGGATTTCATCGTCTACATATTCGGTGATATTGACGGTGATATTACCTCCGTTACGTTCGGCCCATCCTTTTTGCCACAAATATCCGGCTACTTCGGCTACTTTATTCACCTCTTTGGCCAATTCAGGGCGATTGTCTAAGATTGATTTCATATCTTTTTTATTTGATTGTTCATAGGATACTGTTATTCATCTTTTTCATTCTGAATAACAGTATGCTACAAATATAGTAATTCTTTTAAAATAAATTAGGAAATACGAGAGAAAAGATAAGAACTACCAGTCCGGTTATCAGAACAGTGATAGTCCGGGTAGATACGCCTTTCCATTCTTTTAATAAAATACCCCATACGTTACTGAAAGTAACATTCAAAGCCATCAATATACACCATGAGAAAGCTAGCAGTACAGGACTTCCGGTCAGGAAACTTTTACCCATTTCCAAACCGAAGAATTGCATATACCACAGTACTCCTGCCAAAGCACAGAATATCAAGTTATTTCCCCATACATTGCTTTTGGCATAATCACTCATGGTTTTGTTGGCTATATTTTGTTGCAGACAGTAAACCGCATTAGTCAGGAAACCGCCTAATGTTACCAGGAAGATTACGGGAAGTCCTGCATAAAGCCCTTCTACGCCTCCTGCCAATGCAGCTTCTTTGATGGGCGTTCCGGCATCGAGTCCTAAAGCGAAACAGGCACTCATCACACCTGCCAGTAGGGCTACCAACAGTCCTTTGGTCAGAGCGAAATCTTTTACTGCCGCGCGTTTTTCTTCTTCGCTCATGTTTTTGGCGCGAAGACTGCCGGCATATCCTATAATGGCAATACCCGACAAAGTGATACATACTCCCAGTAAAAGAATAAGTCCGTTTCCTTCAAACAGGTTGGTTCCGGCAAAAATGGCGGGAAAAAGTGTGCCGAATCCGGCACAGGTGCCCAGTGCGATACTTTGTCCTAAGGCCACTCCCAGATAACGCATGGAAAGACCGAAGGTGAGACCGCCTACTCCCCATAATATACCATAAAAGATGCTCATCGGAGCACCTCCTGTTCCCCAAAGGTCAAATAAACTGCTTCCTTGAGGGATACCTAGCAACGCACCCAATAACGGGAATACCAGCCAGGCAAATACACCTTGTAGCAGCCAGAAACTTTCCCAACTCCATTCTTTCACTTTTTTTATAGGTACGTATGAACTGGATTGGCAGAAACTTCCTATGGCGATGATGATTAATCCGATAATGATTTCCATTGTTTATATTCTTTAAGGCTACAACTATGTTCCCGGTAGGGGCAGCACTTGAGGCCGCCCCTACGGAAGACAATCTTGTAGTTGGATATTGATTAGCGTTTCGAAGTGACTTCTGCTTCGTATTTCTCTACTTCTGCAATGAACTCTTCGCCTACGGGTACATTGTTCTTCAAGCAGAACATATCCCATACAGCATTCCAAGGCAAAGCTTTTTCTTCTTCGAGCAGAGCCAGACGTTGGAAGCCTTGTCCGTTTGCTTCATATTCGCGCAGTTTGGCAATCGGTTCCAATAAAGCGCGTACCATACATTTTTGAGCCGCGCGGCTGCCTATAACGTATGCACCAATGCGGTTGATGGAAGCATCGAAGTAGTCAAGTCCATAGTGTACACGATCCAAGGCGTTGCAACGAACGATTTCGCTGAATAAATCCATAGTCGGGTCGTCCATGATGGTTACATGGTCTGAGTCCCAACGTACGGGGCGGCTTACGTGCAGCATCAGTTCGGGGACATACAACAACAAGGAAGAAACTTTGTCGGCAACACTTTCTGTCGGGTGGAAGTGACCGGTATCCAAGGTAATCATTTTGTTGTTCTTGGCACCGTAGCCAATATAGAAATCATTAGAACCTACTGTATAGCTTTCCAGTCCGATACCGAATACTTTTGATTCGATACAGTCTTTCATGTTCTTATATTCTGTTGCGAAAATCTGATCCAGAGAGTCTTTCAACAAAGCACGGTATTTCATGCGGTTTACAGTGATGTCTTTGCTGCCATCGTGTACCCACAGGTTCATGATACAAGGATCGCCCTGGGCTTTACCCATCTCTTCGGCTACGGCACGACAACGTTTGGTATGCTCAATCCAGAAGTTGCGGATACCTTCATCGGGATTTGATAAAGACAAGTCACCGCTTTTAGGATGAGAGAATGAAGTAGAGTTGAAATCCAGTTTCATGTTGTTTTCCTTACCCCATTCAATCCAGCTTTTGAAGTGTTCGGGTTCTACTTCGTCACGATCTACGACTTTTCCTTGGAAGTCGCCATAAATTTCGTGCAGATTCAAACGGTGAGTACCTGGTATATATGAAGCTGCTTTCAGAATGTCTGCACGTAGTTCGTCGATGTTGCGGGCTTTGCCGGGATAGTTACCTGTAGCCTGGATACCACCGGTCAATGAACCTGCCTGAACTTCGAAGCCGGTTACATCATCTGCTTGCCAGCAATGCAGTGACAGATGGAAATTCTGCATGGTTTCCATTACTTTTTCTGTGTCGACACCTACAGCGGCATAACGTTCTTTTGCGATCTCATACGCTTTATTAATCAATTCTTCTTTCATGATATTATTTGTTTGTTTAATGAATAAATTTCAAGGTGAATATTAAATATCTTCTCTATAATGAGCTAAATACTTCTTATATGCTTCTTCCCATTCTTCTGCTTGCTGGGGTTCAAAAGAAACGGTTTCTATGGAAGTGCTGATTAGTTGGCGCATAGCCGCGATGTCGCTTACCAGCCCGTTGGCTTTTGCCTGTAACATAATGTTACCGATAGCTGTTCCTTCACTGGGACCTGCTATAACAGGTACGCCCACTGCATTGCAAGTGAACTGGTTTAACAGATTGTTTCGTGAGCCTCCACCGATAATGTGCAGCTTTTCGATGGGGAACGGGGCCATTTGTTGCAAATAGCCGAATACTTGTTTGTAGCGCAGGGCAAGACTGTCGAATATGCAACGGGTGATTTCGCCATAACTCTGTGGTACAGGTTGGTTGGTTTCTTTGCAATAATGTCCGATGGCTTGAATCATAGATGTCGGATTGGAGAAGCAGGGGGCATCGGGATTGATGAGACTGCGGAAAGCGGGAACTGTCAGAGCGGCATCTATCAGTTCTGTGTAAGAATAGTTGTTGGTTGCTTCCCATTCTTTGCGGCAACGCTCCAACAGCCACATGCCACAGATGTTTTTCAGGAACCGGGTAGTTCCTTCCACACCTCCTTCATTGGTGAAGTTCTGTTCAAAGCTTTCCTTATTTATAATGGCATCTTTCACTTCAATTCCCATCAGGCTCCACGTACCGGAACTCAGATAAGCGAATCTTTCGTTTTGTGCTGGTACGGCAGCCACGGCTGAACCTGTGTCATGACCGGCAACGGCAATGACTGGAATAGCTCCCAGACCTGTGATTTTCTGCACTTCTTCTGTCAGTACTCCGATAGGCTCTCCCGGGAAAACGAAACGGCCGAACTGTTCTTCCTTGATATCTGCTACATCCAGCAGTTCCTTTTCGAAGCGTTTGGTGCGCGGATTCAACATCTGGGAAGTAGAAGCGATGGTATATTCTGTTACCATTTTACCGGTCAGCATATAGCTTAAGGCATCCGGCATAAACAGTATTTTATCGGCTGCTTCCAAGGCCGAGCAATGATTGCGGTGGAGTGTTGACAATTGGAACAAGGAATTGAAATTCATAATTTGAATTCCAGTGATGTCATATACTCGTTCACGGGGAATATGGGTAAAATATTCTTCAGGTGCACCTGTTGTGTGAGGGTCGCGGTAGCAATAAGGATTGCGGAGTAACTCTCCGTCTTTGCCCACGAATACGAAATCCACCCCCCAAGTATCGATACCGATGGATCGGATAGGCAGATTGTCTTTGGCTATCACTTTCAGTCCTCTGATAATTTCATTGTATAAGGCGTAAATATCCCAATAACAATGTCCTCCGGTTTCTATAATATGATTAGGGAAACGAGTCAGTTCTTTCAACTCCATTTTGCCTTCTCCCAGGCAACCTAAGATGGTACGTCCACTGGTGGCACCCAGGTCTACCGCAAAGAAATAAGTGTGTTCCATGCCTTTATTTTTGATTTTAAGGAATTAATAGTGATGCAAAAATAGTTTATTCCCCGAAAGTCGTCCTTGTTTTTTTGATATTATAACTGTTGGATTTGGTTGTACCTGCCGTAAAACATAATATTACCGTCTTTTTAAGAAGATCGCATTGAAAAGAAGAATTTGGTGTGATTTTGGTTTACTCTTGGGATGATAGATAAGAGCTTTATTGAAAATATGCATAAAGTCGCAAAAATATTCTCTTTTTTGTATCTATATTCCCGAATATTCTGTAATTTTGCAGCCGAATCAGAATAATTATGCAGTATGAAGAGCAAGAATAGCAGACTTGATGCCATTAAGATTATTATTTCGAGCAAGGAAGTAGGTAGCCAGGAAGAGTTGTTGCAGGAATTGGCGAAAGAAGGATTCCGATTGACCCAAGCTACTTTGTCTCGTGACTTGAAGCAGTTGAAAGTGGCGAAAGCAGCCAGTATGAACGGAAATTATGTATATGTATTGCCAAACAATACCATGTACAAACGTATGACTGAGCAACATTCGGCCAGTGAGATGTTGATGCATAATGGATTTATTTCCATTGAATTTTCGGCTAATCTGGCAGTAATCAAGACTCGTCCCGGATATGCTAGTAGTTTGGCTTATGATATTGATAACCGGAACTTTGATGAAATATTGGGAACTATTGCTGGTGATGATACTATTATGCTTGTCATTCGTGAAGGCTGCACAAGAGCGGGAGTGAAGAATGCGCTTTCATTGATTATACCGAATATACAATAAAATAATATAGATAAAAAAGGAAATGGATGCTAAACAAGTGGATGTGATGGTGGCAGATGCCTCACATGAAGTTTACGTTGATAAAATTTTAGATACTATTAGAGAGGCGGCTAAGGTACGCGGAACAGGCATTGCAGAACGCACACATGAATATGTGACTACAAAGATGAAAGAAGGAAAGGCGATTATTGCTTTATGTGGAGAGGATTTTGCAGGATTTACCTATATTGAGTCATGGGGAAACAAGCAATATGTAGCAACTTCGGGATTGATTGTGCATCCCAATTATCGTGGGATGGGCTTGGCCAAGCGTATAAAGGCGGCTTCGTTCCGATTGGCACGTCTGCGATGGCCTAAAGCGAAGATATTCAGTCTGACCAGTGGCGCGGCGGTAATGAAAATGAATACAGAACTGGGATATGTTCCTGTTACTTTCAATGAACTGACTGATGATGAGGCCTTTTGGAAAGGTTGTGAAGGCTGTATCAATCACGATATATTAGTGGCAAAGAACCGTAAGTTCTGTATTTGTACAGCCATGCTTTACGATCCGGCTTTGCACGAAGAAGACACTATTTAATAAATTAAAAATTAAGAATTAAAAATTAAAAGATGGCTGCGCGTTCATGTACTTATTTCTCAGTTTTCAATTTTTAACTCTCAATTAAAATAATATCATTAT
>OLPN01002682.1_pt1 | contig 13474 bp, 11 predicted proteins | sample 1672601 | NCBI WGS metagenome assembly OLPN01 (sample SAMEA3136704, study PRJEB25190) | human gut metagenome | reverse complement strand
CGCCGCCGTAAGCGCCCGCGTTCATATATACGCCGCCGCCAACGGTTCCGGGGATTCCGTGGGCAAACTCCAGCCCCGTATAGCCCCGCTCCATGGCAAAGGTGGCCAGCCGTGCCATTGCCGCACCGGCCTGGGCTTCAAATTCGCCCTTACTCCGTTCTTCCACCCGGTTCATAGCCGTCCGCAGTTCGATCACCACGGTGTCCAGGCCCTCGTCCGGGGCCAGAATGTTGCTGCCAGCGCCCAGAATCATCGGAGTAATCTCATAGCGCCGGGCAATCTTCAAAATCTCCCCCACCTGCTCCGGGGAATTGGGGAATGCCATCACCGCCACCGGCCCGCCAATCTGGAAGGTGGTGTGGCGGCACATGGGCTCTCCCTGCTTCAGGTCGATATCCGCCATCTGCAAAAGCGTCACAAATTCGCGTAAATGTTTCATAGTTCTGCTCCTCTTCCGAAAAGGTCTGCACTTTATTTACATTGTACCACAGCTTGCCCTTGTTGTCACCATTTTGGTGGCCCGCTATACCTCCAGTATACGAAAAAACGGACATCCCATGCAGATCCTTCCAGAGAATTTTGGAATCCATAAAATTGCAGCAGGATCACAGGCTGCGTTCCGCCAGCAGGATGATCCCATCCCCCTGGGGCACCTCGCGGATGACCTGAAAGCCGTTTTTCCGCCAAAAATGGGTAGACTGGGGGTTGCCCTTGTCAATGCCCAGGCGAACGCGCCCAAATCCCTGATTTTTCAGTTCCGCGCACAACCGGGAGATGATTTTTGTGCCCTCGCCGGCTCCCTGCAAGGAGATATCCATCATGAAAAAGCCCACGAATGCAATATCGTCCTCGGGATAGTCGTCGATCAAATCCATCATCGCCGCCAGCGTTTCTCCCCGATAGAAGCCCACATAGTAGTTGTCCTCCAGGGTCTTCTTCCCGGGCACAATGGACATATCCCTAAGAATGGACTGCTCCGATGGTACCGCGTCTCCGCCGCAGTACCGAAAATACAGGGTATTCCCCTGCATCAGCCGGAGTACCGTCGGAACGTCCGCCGGAGTCAGCTCCCGCACCGCGTATTTTTCCGAAAAGGTCGCCGGATCAAGTCGTTTCATATTCGCTCCTTAGATGCAAAAACGAGCAGAGATTTGTTCTCTGCCCGTTTTGACTTTGTTTTGCTTAGCCGATCTGGATCTTCTTGAGCACGCCTGCGCATCTGGGGCACAGCTCGGTCTCAGCGTCCACCTGATCGTTGTGGGCCCAGCAGCGGCTGCACTTGGGTGCCTGAGCGGGTGCCACGGCAATGGTTACGCCGGGGAAGTTCTCACCGGCAACGCCCTGGCCTTCGCCTTCCACCACGGTAACCTTGGAAACGATGCACACGGCAGCCAGGTCATGCTGACCCATGGCGTCGAATGCTTTCTTGCCCTCGGCGGTAAGGTATAGGGTGACCTCAGCATCCAGGCTCTTGCCCACCAGCTTCTGGCCGCGGGCAGCCTCCAGCGCCTTGTTGACGTCGGTTCTGAGGGCAATGACCTTATCCCACTGTGCGCTCAGCTCGGGGCTCAGGCACAGCTTTTCGTTGTAGTCGGGGATATCGTTGAGCAGCACGCAGGAAGCCTCGTCCGCCTTGGCATGGGGCATAGCGGCCCAGATTTCCTCGGAGGTGAAGGCCAGCATGGGAGCCAGCATCCGGGTCATGCCGTCCAGGATCTGATACAGTGCCGTCTGAGCCGCAGCCCGATCGGCATCGTCGCCGCAGTACAGGCGATCCTTGATGATATCCAGATAGAAGTTGGACATATCCACCACGCAGAAGTTGTAGATTGCGCGGTAAACACCGTGGAACTCGTAGCGGTCATAAGCGGCCCGCACGGTGCCGATCAGCTCATTATAGCGCGCCAGCGCCCACTGATCCAGCGGAGTCAGCGCGGTGTAGTCCACCTGATCGGTGTCGGGGTTGAAGCCGCTGAGGTTGCCCAGCATATAGCGGGCGGTGTTCCGGATCTTCAGGTAAGCCTGAGACAGCTGCTTCAGGATGTCCTTGGAGATACGCATATCCTGGGTGTAGTCCGCGGAGGAAACCCACAGGCGGAGCATATCTGCGCCGTAGTCCTTGATGACCTCATCGGGAGCAACGGCATTGCCCAGGGACTTATGCATGGCACGGCCCTCACCGTCAACGGTCCAGCCGTGGGTGATGATCTGCTTGTAGGGAGCCACGCCCTTGGTGGCAATGGAGGTCAGCATGGAAGACTGGAACCAGCCGCGATACTGGTCGCCGCCCTCCAGATAGACATCGGCGGGGAAATGCAGCTCGTCCCGCTGATCCACCACAGCGGCGTGGGTGGAGCCGGAATCGAACCAAACGTCCATGATATCGGATTCCTTGGAGAAATGCTTGTGGCCGCACTTGGGGCACACAAAGCCCTCAGGCACCAGCTCATCTGCGGTCTTCTCAAACCAGATGTTGGAGCCATGGTCATGGAACAGGTTTGCAATGTGGTCAATGGTCTCGGGGGTCACGATATCCGCGCCGCACTGATCGCAGTAGAAAATCGGAATCGGCACGCCCCACTTGCGCTGACGGGAGATACACCAGTCGGAACGCTCGGTAATCATGGAGGTCATGCGCTCCTTGCCCCACTCAGGCTTCCAGGAGATGCCGTCGCAGGAATCCACAGCGGCCTGCTTGATGGCGTCCACGGAGCAGAACCACTGCTCGGTGGCACGGAAGATGATGGGCTTCTTGCAGCGCCAGCAATGGGGATAGGAGTGCACGATATCCTCCTTGGCCAGCAGCGCACCGCACTCCTCCAGAGCGGGGAGCACATAGTCGTTGGCCTTGGAAATATGCACGCCATTGAAGCGCTCGTCGGTCATTACGCCCTTGGCATTCACTGGAACGGGAACGCCGATATGGGTCAGACCGGCCTTGTCGTACTTCTGGCATAGAAGTCGTCCAGGCCGAAGGAGGGAGCGGTGTGAACGCAGCCGGAACCGGCATCCAGGGTAACATGGTCGCCGCAGAGCACCACGGACTCCTGATCCATCAGAGGATGCTGCGCCGTCATCAGCTCCAGCTCGCTTCCGGGCAGCTCGGCAATGATTTCATAGGTTTCAATCCCGGCATTCTTGGCAACCGCCTCGGCCAGGTCTTTGGCAACGATATAAGTTTCGCCGCTTTCCACCTTCATCAGGGCATAGGTGAACTCGGGGTTCACGGAAATGGCACGGTTGCCGGGCAAGGTCCAAGCGGTGGTGGTCCAAATCACAAAGTAGGTCTTGCTCAGGTCGGTGAGAGAAGCGAGCTTCCCCTTATCGTCCTTGACCTTGAACTTGACGAAAATGGTGGTACAGGGATCGTCCTGATACTCGATCTCGGCCTCGGCCAGTGCAGTCTCGTCGGTGTAGCACCAGTATACGGGCTTCAGTCCCTTATAGATGTAGCCCTTCTCCGCCATCTTGCCGAATACGCGGATCTGTGCGGCCTCAAACTCGGGCTTCAGGGTCAGATAGGGGTTGTCCCAATCGCCGATGACGCCCAGGCGCTGGAACTCGGACCGCTGACGATCCACAAAGCTCAGCGCATACTCCCGGCACTTATCCCGGAACTCCACGTCGCTCAGCTCGTCCCGCTTGATCTTCTTATTTTTCAGAATGGCAGACTCAATGGGCAGGCCGTGGGTATCCCAGCCGGGGATATACGGTGCCTTGTAGCCGGTCATGTTCTTATAGCGGACAATCATATCCTTCAGGATCTTGTTCAGGGCCGTGCCAATGTGAATGTCGCCGTTGGCGTAGGGAGGGCCGTCGTGAAGGACGAAGCTGGGCTTCTCCGCGTTATGCTCCATGAGCTTATGGTAGGTGCTTACCTCATATTCTCCGTTCAGCAGTGCAGGCTCCCGCTTGGGAAGACCGGCGCGCATGGGGAAATCCGTCTGAGGCAGATGGATCGTCTTGTTATAATCTTTTGCCATTGATCTATATTCCCTTCTCTGCCCGATGGCAGGATTTTCTCTGTCTGTGAATCAGCCCAGAGGCTTCATCACCATGGTATCGCCGGACACATCCTCGGCGGGTGTTTTGGCGTTCCCATCCCCCTCCAGAATCTTGCTGAGGTTCAGCTCGATCTGACGGGTAATTTCGCTGGGGTCAATCTTTTCCGGGGTCTCCGGCTCCAGCATAGGCTCCGGCTTTGGTTCCGGATTCTGGGGTGCAGGATTCGGCTTCGGCGCAGGCTCCGGCTTCTGAGAGACAGGCTGCTTGGCGGATGCCTTGGGCACAATGGTCATCTGCCGAATTCGCTCCAGCTGACTCAGGGACTGATGTACCTGGTTTTCCATCTCCGCAATGAAGGCTGCGGCAGTCTTCTTGGCCCGGGACACGCGCTCGGCCTCCGCTGCCAGCTCCCGCTTCAGATCCACATTCCGCTCCCGCAGGGATGCCTCGGTGTCGGAGAGCATTTTGGCGCACTTCCGCTCAGCGTCCTGCACCAGCTCATCGGCGCTCTGCTGAGCCGACAGCATGACCTTGTTCAGGCTGTCTTCCTGCTTCCGGTACTCCTCCAGGCGCTCAACCAGCACCTTCATTTTGCTCTTGAGCACGGCGTTTTCCTTGTAAAGGGCTGCATAGTCCTCCGCCAGGGAGCCGACGAAATCGTCCACCGCGCTGACACTGTAGCCGCCAAATACCGCTTTCTCAAAGGACTCGGACTGCTCCCGAACCTCTTGTGGGGTAAACATAGGCGACCTCCTTTCACTAAGAGCGAAAGGGCTCGGTTTTCACCCAGCCCTTACCGCATTATTTGTTTAGGCTTCGTCTTCGCTTTCGTCCTGGCTGTCTTCATCCAGGCCCACACCCTTGGGTACCATGATGAACACATCCTTGGCGGCTCTGCGCATGGTACCGTCCAGGGAATATACGCAGCCGGTGAAGAAGTCTTTCAGGCGGTTGGTTTCCTCGGGCTTCAGGGACTCGCAGTTCAAAATGACTGCCGCACCGTCACGGAAGCAGTTTGCGGCAAACCGTGCCCGGTCAAAATCCAAGGAGGTAGGAGCAACCAGCACCACGCGGCACTTGGAAAGGCTTTGACCATAGCTCTGGCCCATGGGATTTACGGAGCTGCGCTGAGGCTCGCTGTTCATGCCGCCCATACCGCCCATATTCATGCCGCCCATGGTAATGGGGTTGGCAGTCTGGCTCTGAATCGGCTGAGGCGCGGGCTGAGGCTGAGGAGTCGGCTGGCTCTGGGGCGCTGCGCTGCGGGTAAAAGCAGCGTCGTCCAAGCCGGCATCCATATCGTCAAGCTCGTCATCCACCATTGTGCCGTCATCATCATAAGGCCGGGTCAGTTTCTTCAGTTCGTCCATAATACTCATGGCTGTGTCCTCCAAATTAATTTTTTACGTATTGTCTCGACCCAAAAATAGCGGTACCAACCCGGATCATTGTAGTACCTTCTTTTATGGCGTCGGCAAAGTCGTCACTCATGCCCATAGATAGGCAGTCTATGTTAGTATTATCGTATTTTTTCGCCTTTATGTCAACATAAAGCTCATACATTTTCGCAAAATATCGCAAATTTCCGCCATTTTCCGTGGAAATCGGTGGAATTGTCATAAATCCGCGGAGTCGAAGATTGGGATACTCCGCCATTTTCGCCGCCATCTCATCGGCAGCCTCCGGCGGAATGCCGGATTTGGCAGCCTCACCGCCCACATTCACCTCAATGAGGATATCCTGGGTCAGCCCACGCTGCTCCGCCAGGCGGTTGATGGTGTGCATCAGCTCAGGGGAATCCACGGAATGGATCAGCTCTGCGGTGCCCACCAGGAACTTTGCTTTGTTCTTTTGCAGGTGCCCGATAAAGTGCAGTGGGCAACCCTCATACGCGCCCTGGGCATTTTTCTCCTGAAGCTCCTGCACCCGGTTTTCGCCGCAGACGTCTACCCCGGCCGCAATGGCCTCGCGTACCCGCTGGGCATCATTCATTTTGGTAGCAGCCAGCAGCAGGACTTCCTTTTCGTCTCTGCCGGCCTGAGCGGCGGCCTTTGCCATCTGCTCCCGGATTCGAGCTACACGATCAGCTATCTCACTCAATTCCATTGCCCCTTCTCTGCGTTATACCGCTTTTGTTTGTATAGTATACCGCAGAAGTCGGAAAATTTCCACCCCTGTTTTTTAATCTGACAAGATTTTCACCGTGAGTCGGCGCACCATCGCCACCGCCTCCACCCGCTGATTGCAGGACAGCAAAACCCGGTATCCTTCCCCCTGTTTTTCCACCTGTTCCACAGTGAATTTACAGGTTCCAAAGTCCCCGCCCAGCAGCGCCGCCTGGACAGTTTCTCCTTCTTCCGGGGCATCGTCCCATAGGGCCGAAAAGTACCAGGTATCGGAGGTAATGAGCCGCCCCAGTGCCGTTTTTTGTGGGTCATTCATAGGAAGCAGGGCATAGGGAACGGTCGGATGCTCCGGGGTCAGCAGGGTTTCCAGCCCGTCCACCCCTTGGGCAAAGATACCGTCTTCCGGTGAGGCGATGGTTCGGAGGTCGGTTCCGGGAAGTGCGGCGGATTCCGTTTCCGGCCGTTCTGATTCCGCCAATAACAGGGCTTTCAGCTCCGTTCCGTTTTCCTGCTCGGTGCCTGTCCGAATCAGCTCCCACAACCATTCCCGCCGCCGAACCAGATTTTCATTCCGGTACTGCACTGCCTGGGCTTCCACGATTTCGTTTTGCGCCCACCGCTGAAGGTCCGGGCTATTTTCCTGGAATAGAATCTCCCCCGGGGCCACCCGGGTTCCGCTGTCTTTTCGGCAGCTCCAGGAGATGTTCGCATTGCCCTCGATCACCTGCTCCTGCCGAATTACCGTTCCCGTAATCAAAACATCATGATTTTCCGGCACGGCGGCAATCGCCTCCGCCGCATCCCCGGTTCCGGCATTTCGAAGAAGGCTCCATGCCTGAGAAAATCCCAACAGAATCAATGCCGCCGCCATCCAGGCCAGCAGCCGCTTCCGGGAATGATTTCGAAAAAACAATGGGCATCGCCTCCGATGCCCATTGTATCATATGCCGCTGTCGAAAAAGGGAATTTGCTCCGCCGTCTGCGAAAAAACATCGGAAAACGTGGTTTCCCGGTTTTGCAGAATCCAGTGGATGTTCGGATTGCGCCGGAACCAGGTCAGCTGCCGTTTGGCATACCGCCGGGAGCCCTTCTTTACCTGCTCCACCGCCGTCTCCAGGGATGCGGCGCCATTTAACACCGGAAGGAATTCCTTATATCCAATGGCCTGCATGGCGGTGCATCCGCTGGGAATGCCCCGCTCCAGCAGACCCCGAATCTCCTCCAGCAGGCCCGCCTCCAGCATTTTGTCCACCCGGAGGTCGATCCGGTCATAGAGCAGCTGCCGGGGCTCATAGGTCAGGCCGATCCATACGGGATGATATTTGTCCGGCAGTGTCTGGGTCTCCAGATTGTGCTGGGTGATGGTTTTCCCGGTTTCCTCATAGACCTCCAGGGCCCGGATGATTCGCTTCCGGTCTGCCAGATGGAGCCGGGATGCGCTGTCGGGGTCCACCGCCCGGACCCGGGAGAGCATATGCTCCATGCCCAGTTTCTCCGCTTCCTGCTCCAGCGCCTGCCGCCTGCCCGTTTCCGGATAGGGGGCAAAGGTTCGGCCCGCAATCAGTGCGTCCACATATAATCCGGTGCCGCCTGCGATGATCGCCTTTTTGCCCCGGCTCAGGATGTCCTGTAGAATCGGGTCGGCCATTTCCACATAGCGCGCGGCGGAAAAGCTCTCCCAGGGTTCCGCCACGTCGATCATATGGTGAGGAATACCGTCCATTTCTTCGCGAGTCACCTTAGCGGTTCCAACATCCATGCCCCGATAGAGCTGCATGGAATCCGCTGAGATTACCTCGCCATTCAAAGCCTTTGCCAGCGCCACGGACAGCGCCGTTTTTCCGGACGCCGTAGGGCCCACAACACAGACGATCTTATTCATCAGCTAAAACCACCGTGTGCGGAGCATGGTGTACCGCAGGCAGGAATTTCTCCAGCAGATCCTTGGTGCTCAGCTTCATGCTGGTGGTGCTCATGCAGGGATGGCAGCCCACAAAGGGCAGCTTCAATACATCCTCGTCAATGAGCAGCTCCACCTGATTGTCATGGTCGTTCATCAGTCCCATGACGCTGACAGAGCCGGGCAGGATATCCAGATATTCCGTCATTTTTCCCTCATCCGCAAAGCTCAGCCGGGTGGAGCCGATCTGATGGGCCACATCCTTTCCCCGGAACTTCTTCTCCCCGGGCAGCATCAGAAGATAATACTGACTGCCTTTGGAATTCCGAAGAAACAGGTTCTTGCAAATGGCCGTATCCTCGCCCAACAGCCGGTCTGCCTGGGCGCAGTCCTCCATGGTGCGGGCCGCGTCATGATCCACCCGCCAGAAGTCGATGCCCAGCTGCTCCAGCAGGTCATATACGCGAATCTCTCTTGCCTGACGGTCGGTCTCATCCTTGGGACGACCATGCTCCAGCTGCATTTTCATTGGTATTGCTCCTTACTTTGTCACGAAATAGACCACCAGCACAATGATACCCAGCAGGATGCGATAGATACCAAAGGCGGAGAAGTTGTGGCGCTTTACATAATTCATCAAGCTGCGAATGGCCAGCAGCGACACCACAAAGGCCACCACCGACGCCACAATCAGGCAGGCCCATTCACTGCCGCTCATGGTGGCGCCCTTCAGGATGAACTTGAGAATTTTCAGTCCGCTGGCCCCCACCATGGTAGGAATGGCCAGGAAGAAGGAGAACTCTGCGCCCACTGTCCGGCTCATGCCCAGCAGAATGGCGCCGAGAATGGTTGCACCGGAACGGGACGTGCCGGGAATCATGGCCAGCACCTGGAAGCAGCCCACCAGCAGTGCGGTTTGATAGGTGATCTGATTTGTGCTGCGGATGGCAGGACGGCGCGTCCGGTTATGCTGCTCCACCGCAATGAACGCCACGCCGTAGACAATCAGCATAATGGCCACCACCACATGGTTATAGAGATGGGCATCCAGCCAATCGTCCAGCAGCAGTCCCAGCACCACCGAGGGCAGCACCGCCACGATCACCTTAAACCAGAGATCCCAGGTCTGCCGCTTCTCCTTGGGGCTTTTCTTCCCGGAGAAGGGGTTGAGCTTGTGGAAGAACAGCACAATAACTGCGAGAATGGCGCCCAGCTGAATCACCACATCGAACATGGACATAAACGCATCCGATGCCTTCAGAGGCAGCAGCTGCTCCAGCAGGATCAGGTGTCCGGTGGAGCTGATGGGCAGCCACTCGGTAATGCCCTCAACAATGCCATAGATAATTGCCTTCAAAATTTCAAGAAACATAACGGTTCTCCTTATGTCCGCTTAAATTGACGTTCTAATGTTGCCCGGCTCAGGGTGATGCACACCGGACGGCCATGGGGGCAATGCTTGATATCATCTCGGGCCATGAGCTCTGCCACCAGCGCCGAGATCTCCTTGGGATCCGTATACTGTCCGCCCTTGATCGCGCCCTTGCAGGCGATGGTATGGAGCAGGTCGTCATACACGGTTTCCCTGTCCAGCTTTCTGCCGTCTTGCAGCTGCTGGGCCAGCTCGGAAAGGCAGGCCGGCGCGTCTTCTTCCGTGACGTCGCAGGGAATCGCCCGCACCAGCAGGTCGCCGCCGAAGTCCTCCAGGGTAAAGCCCAGGCCCTCCATGGTCTCCTTGTTTTCGAGCAGCACCGCAACCTCCTCCCGGCTCATGCTGGGGTGCAGCGGGTTCAGCAGGATCTGGCTCATGACCTCATGGCGCTGTGCCTTTAATCGCTCAAAGCGGATGCGCTCATGGGCCGCGTGCTTGTCAAAGAGCAGCAGGCCGTCGCCCTGCTCTACAATAATATAGGTATCCAGTGCTTCTCCGATGATCCGGTAGGGCTGCTCCGATTGGAGTTCCGGTTCCTGAATTGCCTGAGGCTCCGGGGCTTTGGGCACCGGCATTTCCGGCAACTCCATCACCGTCTGCACCGGCTGGATGGGCTCCGGTTCCGGCACCGGCTCGGGAATCGGCATGGAAATCGGCTCTTTGGGCATCGGTTCCGGTTCACGCGCTGTCGTTGGTTCCGGCTGCCAGGCCATTTTTTCTTCGTTCGGCAGTGTATCGGATACCGCAGCCGTGGCAACCGGGGCCGGTTTTGCGCCCCCAACGGACGGCACCATGCGAACGCTGTCGTGTACCGATACGTTCTGGTCGAAGGTTCTCTCGGTCTGCCGGAACTGCTGCCGTACTGCCGGGGATGGCTGCACTGAGCTGCTCTTTTCCAGCATACCGGTCATGGTACGGTATTCCTGGGCCGTGACATTCTGATAAAAATTCTGCTTGGGCTGTACCTGGGGCCGGGGGGATTTCAGCTCCATCTCCGGACGATCCTGAGCGCGGCTCAGTGCACCCAGAACGCTGTAGTGAATGGCGTCGAAAATGTCCCCTTCCCGCAGGAACTTCACCTCGGTCTTCGCCGGATGGACGTTCACATCCACCGCAGTGGGCGGCACCGTAATATGAAGCACGCAGATGGGAAACCGGCCCACCATGATCTGATTTTTATAGGCCTCCTCCAGCGCCGACGCCATCATCCGGGACTTGACATAACGCCCGTTCACAAAGAAATGCTGATAGCTTCGGCTGCCCCGGCTGGCGGTGGGCTTTCCCACATAGCCGGTAACGGTAACGCCGCCGGAGGTGGACTTAACCTCCACCATTTCCTTGGCGCTGGCGCGTCCCATGGCCGCATAAATGGCGGAGAGCAGCTTGCCGTCGCCGGGAGTGGTCAACTCCGGCTTGCCGTCCCGGAGAAACCGGAACGCAATCTCCGGATGGCCCAATGCCTGACGCTGAACGGCGCCGCCGATATAACTCCCCTCTACGCTGTCCCGCTTTAAGAACTTCATCCGGGCGGGGGTATTATAGAACAAATCCCGGACGATCATCGTGGTACCCTGGGGGCATCCCGCAGGCTGAATATCGATGACGTTGCCCGCCTCCACCCGCATACTCACGCCCAAATCTTCGGATGCAGCCCGGGTCAGCAGGTCGATTTTGCTTACGGAGCTGATGGCCGCCAACGCCTCGCCACGGAAGCCCATGGTGGAGATGCCGCCCAGATCCTCCGCACAGGAGATTTTCGAGGTGGCATGGCGCAGAAATGCGGTGGGCGCATCCTCTCTGGACATGCCGCAGCCATCGTCAGTGACCCGCATAAACGTCACGCCACCGTTTTTGATCTCCACGGTGATCTTTTTCGCCCCGGCGTCCACCGCGTTTTCCACCAGCTCTTTGATGACCGACGCCGGACGCTCTACCACCTCACCGGCGGCAATCATGTCCGCCAGCGCCGGAGACAGCTTATGAATGATTCCCATATTTGATTCACCCGATTCTTTGCAATAGGTCGTGTTGGGAACCGTGCGCTACATGGCGCTCATTCCCAATGCATTAATTATCATATGCAGTCCAATGGGGGCCCAGATATTCCCCGCGCACTCATAGCAGGCGCACAGGGCAATACTGGGCATCGCATAGGCCAGAATATTATAGCCGAGGGTCAGGGCATCCATCTGCCCCAGATAGCTCAGCACGTGCATGGCTGCAAACACCGCCGCAGCCGCCGCATAGGCCGCCACCCGGTTCAGCCGCCGCACGTTTCCGAACACCAACCCCCGCACCAGGGTTTCCTCCACCATGGGGGCCAGCAGCACCGCTCCGGCCCACATGATCCGGTAATTCTCATCGGCGATGGAGGCGATGGTGTCATCGTTGGGGATGTCGATATTCCCGCTTAGAAGATCGCCGATTATGCCGATCCCCACCTGGAGCAGCCAGTAAATGCAGAAGCCCACCAGCATACCTTTCAGGGTTCGCAGGAGATTCCCCGGCACCAGCATCAGATTCTTCGTCAGAAAGCGCCGGAATACCAGCGCAGTAATCACAAAATTACACAGGAAAAACAGCGCGTTCAGCTGGGCCGTGGTATAGGAAATGCCCAGCAGCCCCAATGCAAGGCTCAAAATATCCCCCATGAAGAAGCCGTAGATCACCAGCCAAATCACGCCGCCGATGATCTCGCCCCAGCGCATGGTCACCTGGAAGAGCCGCTTCATCTCAGACATCCTCCGCCATCTTCTTAAGCTCAAACAGAATATTCAGTGCCTCGATGGGAGTCAGGGTCTCGATGGTGATATCCCGGAGCTTCTGGGCGATCTGACTGCCGCCCACGTCCAGGAAGCTCACCTGGGGCTGCTCCTCCATGGTCTCCTTCTTCCGGGGCTGAATGTCGGAATTGCCGCTCTCCAGCTCCTTTAGAATGGTTCTGGCTCGGGACACCACCTTATCGGGGATTCCTGCCAGCCGTGCCACCTCAATACCAAAGCTGTCGTCTGCGGCGCCGGGCACGATCTTCCGGAGGAAAATCACGTCCTCGCCCCGCTTTTTCACAGCGATATTGTAGTTTTTCAGGCCCTTACCGCCGCGCTTCTGGGGCACCCGCTCCTGGCCGTCTTCGCCAAGGCGCATATACTCCACGCATTCGGTCCGCTTGCCGTAGCCCTTTTCGGTGACGGTAAGCATACAGCTGCCCGGCGCTGCAATATCCGCGCCAACCACATAGTCGCCCTCATCCAGCTTGATGCCGCGAACGCCCGCAGCATCTCTGCCCATGGGCCGGACATCGTTTTCGTTGAAGCAGATGGCCATGCCCTCGTGGGAGCCGATGATGATATTGTCGTTGCCGTTGGTCCGGGATACGGAGATCAGCTCGTCTCCCTCCTCCAGACTCAAGGCACGAATACCGGCTTTTCTTGCGGTATTGATTTCAGTGAGCCGCAGACGCTTCACCGTGCCGTTCCGGGTGACCATCATCAGGTATTCATCCTCCCGGAACTCACGCAGCAGCATCATTGCTGTGACCTGCTCGCCCTGCTCCAGCGGGAGAATATTGACGATATTGGTGCCTCGGGCCGTCCGTCCGGCTTCGGGAATCATATATCCCTTCTTCCGGTGTACACGGCCGCGGTTGGTGAAGAACAGCACGAAATCGTGGGTGGAGGCAATGAACAGATTCTTGACGAAATCCTCGTCCTTCAGGCTCTGAGCATTGATGCCTCTGCCGCCACGGCGCTGTGCCTTATAGGTGTCAACAGGCATCCGCTTGATGTAGCCCGCCTCGCTCATGGTGTAGCAGCAGTCCTCCTCCGCAATGAGATCCTCAATGTCGATTTCATCCTCGACCTCCTGAATCTCCGTGCGGCGGTCATCGCCGAACTTGTCGGCAATGGCCTGGAGTTCCTCCTTGAGGATGTTCTTGACCATGCCCTCGTCGGAGAGCACCTTGTTGAAGTAAGCGATTTTATCTTCCAGCTCTTTGTATTCCTGCTCCAGCTT
>OLPN01002679.1_pt1 | contig 13493 bp, 17 predicted proteins | sample 1672601 | NCBI WGS metagenome assembly OLPN01 (sample SAMEA3136704, study PRJEB25190) | human gut metagenome | reverse complement strand
CTGCTACACAGAAGCCGACTTATCCGGCATGAGCCGGGGGCATGGAAAAAGCGGCCATGCTTTGACATGGCCGCTTTCGCGTTGGGTTAATACACAACTATCCGATATGGGGATTTTATCCACTAAATGCTTTGACTTATTTTTTGAATTGCTTCTTCCTTTGTTGCAACAAAGAACACATCTTTCCCTTTATTGCTTTCAAAGATAAAGTCTTTCAGCGGCTTGCTGGTGTAATGTGAAAAATCCCCGTATATAGCGATTTTTCCACCGTAATTGATAAACTTTTGAAGAATTTCTCCCGCCAAGCCGCTGCTCAAAATGAAGAAATCTTCAATGATGTTCTTTTTATCCACGACAATATACTTTGTGCCTGCTTCGTATTTGGCAGACATAAGCAAATCAAGCGCAGAATCGACATCAGTAATAATCATGCTGTCACTTGATACGGCAACCGCAATTCCGTTGCCACAATCAATTTTTTCAAACTTCATGCCTGTACCTCCTTCAATGAATTGCAGACAAAATCCCGCATTATCGTCGCTGGTAACGCTTTTCGTATTATAGCATGAAGTAAAGGGATTTTCAATTACCGTTTTTCATGATAATCCCTATGAAAAGAACGCTCTTTTTTATAAACTATAAAGAAGCAGATTTTACACTTTTGCCGCTATACAGCCCCCGCTATTCCGTGGTACAATAAAGCTACGGAATAGTGGGGCTGGCTGTCGGAAACGGAGGATTTTATGTTAAGACAAGCCACCCAAAACCTCATTACCGCCCTTTATCCGAGATTATCCAAAGACGATGAACTGCAAGGAGAGAGCAATTCCATATCGAACCAAGAGATACTATGTAGAGGGTGGTTTCTCCCACCTAATACATATGACTGCGGCTCATTTGTGGTGAATGGAACAGCAGTTGTAGGAAACGAGCTGAATAATCCTTATAATTGCTGAAAATCAACACAAAAGGAGCTGAACTTTATGAAATCTATCTTTGAAGAAATGGGCGGCACTTACCGTCAGGAGGGTGATTATCTTATCCCGAACCTTGCGCTGCCGGATGAACCGGAATACCAGATCGGCAAGTACGGGCGTATGCGCCGCAGCTATCTGAAAGAACATCGCCCTATTCTCTACACAAACCTGCTCACAAGCGGAACGCTGCATCGGCACCTTGCCGAGATCGACCAAGCCTGCAACGAGCGTATGGCAATCATCGTTTCCGATATGGCAAGGCAGGAAGATGTGACCGAAGCGCTCAAAGCCGCCGACCAAATGGAATGGGTGCGCCGCATGAACAACATCCACAGCCACGCAGAGGAAATCGTTCTGACTGAGCTTGTATATGAATGACAGATGCCCGTTATTGGCAGTATGGCCAATAACGGGCATTATCTTTATTCTTTTGGTGCTATAAACTTATATTTACCCTTTCCAAAGCCGCTGACAGGCTCGATCAAATCCGCATTTTTCAGTTTTGTAATGAGATTGCCTGCGGCAGTAACAGAATCCTTTGTGATAGCAGCAATGTCAGATCGGCCAAAGACGCCATCAGCGCCCATATTTGCAAATACTGCTTTCGCCTTTGCAATCGTACCTTGGCTTGCGTTCAGCCGGTCAATCGCAACCTCAATCGCAACATTTTCGTCCTCAATCGTAACCTTGTTTGCGGTTGCCGCAGTTCCGTAATTCAGATTATAGAGCGTAACTTGAAAAGAACTGGCATCTGAATAGAATTTAGGCTCCAGTTCGTCACGGTAATTGTGAGCGGCGCGGTAGGTTTCCGTGATTTTCTTAAAGCCGCTGCCTTGCCGCTCCATATAGCCCAGCCGTCCGAAAATATCTGCAAGGACAGGGTTGCGGCGCGTGGAGGAAATACTGGACAGATCACGCTCCTGTATCCGTGTGCCGTCTGCCATACCGCCGGGAGAATATATGGTAAGGCGGTCATCGTAAATGTCGATGTGGACTTCGCTGCCCAAAATCAGATAGTCACGATGGATCAGTGCATTGACAAGGGCCTCGAAAACGCTTCGTTCGCAGTAGTCGGGCATCTCAACACGAGAATCGGCGGTTTTCTTCCAGCGTGTTTTCATATTCCGCTTAACAAAACTGACACCCTCATTGAGCAGAATGATCAGGCTGCCGGAGAATTCTGCGCTGTCAAGTGCATCCACCATGCCGCCGCTTTTATCAAGGCCGTTCCAGCGTGTGCAGAACAGGCGGGAATGCCTGATGGGAGAATCATCTGCAAGCAAAGCGCCTGCATTGGTCAGCTTGCCGTGTTCGTCCCGCATATCGAAGGAATCGAACAGCTTTTCTTCCATGCTGTTGCCCGTCCAAGCCTTATACCGTTCGCGCAGCTTGGAAAAAGCGTAATCCTTGAAATCATACTCGGAAACCAGTTCGTCATAGGTGCGGTGCATCCCTTTGAGAATCAGCTGATTCAGCACATAGGACGGGGCAATCACGCTTTCATTGCCAATGCGGATATACGCCTCCATAATGCCGTCCGCTTTGTAGTAATACGGTGTGGAGCGCCCTGCTGACACAGACAGCACAAGAATATCCTTGCCGTCCTCCTGTTCTGGTGCGAGGATAAAACTCGGATAAGGCGTGATACGCTCTTTGATCAAGCGGCTGATTGCCTCCGCATTGTTCTGTGCGTCAGCTAAGCCGACAACATTTCTGTCATTATCAATACCGAAAAACAGCGTGCCGCCAATGCCATTTGCAAAGGCGCTGACGCTTTTGAGCCAGCTTTTCGGCTTCTTTACCTCCAGCGCGACCTTGAAATCGCATTCGGTCGCTTCTGCGATCCAGCGGTCAATCATTATTCTCACCGTCCTTTCCCTTATTCTTCCCTCTGCTCTTATAGACATTATACTGATTCTTGCACCGGGCGCTGCAAAATGCGGAATTGGCCCGGCTGCCGAGGAATACCTTCTGGCAGTGCTTGCACAGCCGCAGGGGTTTCGCATCATCAACCAGCATGAAGCTGAACATCATCTGGATACCCAGCAGCAGCGAATGGAAATCCCAATAGATCGTCGGTTTCTCCAGCAGTTCAATATGATAGCTCGGCGCAATGCCGCCGAAGGCAGCCATGGCCTTGCGGTAAAGATTTCTTGTGTCCTCATCGATGCTGTCGTAGTCGTTATAGTACAAAACGGAGGTGGTCAGCGTGAACGCCCAATCCTTGAACTGCTGTGCTACCCAGTCATAAGGTTCGGCATACTCCCGCTGGAAGCTCATGTTCTTCGCCATCGGCTCATCCATGAAGGTCATCGTCAGGGCGATCATCATATTATCCCCGGAAACATTCCAACTGGATTCCACGCCCTTTTTCACTACATCCAATTTGTCGAAGGGATAGAACAGAGCAAGATAATCCTCTGTCGCCATGCTTTCTTCCTTGATGAAGTGATTCTTCGGCAGATAAACCGCCTCGTAGTCCATAAACGACGGCGTGGTGGGCAGTGCCGTCATCAGCCCCAACAGACCGTAATGGGTCACAAAAGCCAGAATTGCCTTTTCCACCTCATCCTCCGGGCTGCGGTTCATCATCAGCATCCCAACATTCAGTGCCTCCAGCACCATCTCGGAGGACTCCTTCAGCGGGTTATAGATGTCGGGCTTTGCCGCCTTCTCCGGCGTAATATAGCGTTTTCCGTCCTTGCCGGTCTTGATCTCATAGCGGTCATACCGCACCCAATGGGAACGGGACTGCGCAAACAGATTGTTCATGACGCTGTTCCTCTCAATTCGTAATCTATCTATATATTAACCATATTACCATTGTATCAACCGTCCTTGGCATCGTCAAGGGCGGCTTTCTTTTTTCTCGGCTTCGTTTTATTCTCCCTGCGGATCACGGCATCCTTGCCCATGGTTTGCAGCAGCGCTTCATATTCCTCCATGAACTCGCGCTCCCGCAGGGTAAGGCCATGATCGTTTTCCAGCTTTTCGCTCAGATGCTCATACATCCGCTTTTGCAGCTTTTTCTGAATGGTCATACGCAACTTTCGGATGTTCCGGTCAGACTGCCCGCGGATGGCAGCAAGCCTTGTGGTGCTGTATTGCTTGACGAACAGGTAATACAGCACCTCCTTCTGCTCATCACTGAGGGTGAAAAAGAGCTTGGAGAGAAAACTGTTTGCTGTCAGCTCATGCAGCTCGTAGGGACAGGAGAAGATGATGTCAAGAAAATTTCCCTGACAGAGCTGACGGAACCTCGGCAGATTCATCCAGAGGGGAGCAATCTTCGGATCAGGCACCGCCTGAAACTCCAAAGGAACATCCCCGCGCAGGTTTTCATGGTCACGCTCTCGGCGCTCCCGATTTCTGCCCAGCTTGTTCCACTCGTCTACCACAGTCAAAAAATCCGATTCTGTCCGTGCTGCTTCCTCCAGCCGCCGCAGAGCCTCGGCGCGAATTTCCCGCTTGAGCCGCTTCTCACTGGTAGGCGCGGCTTCTTCCTCCTCGTCCTCCAGCTCGGCATCATAGTCTCTGGGATGCTCGTCCTGCTCCAGTTCGCTCTCCAGCTCCAGCGTGCGTTCCTCTGCAAGCGCTTCCTCCAGCGGCTCATCCACCGGCGCACCGTCCGAGGAATCCTCCCAATCGGCAAAGCTGTCCGCAGCCATTTCAAGGCCGGTTTCCTCTATTTGCTCCTCGGCATCTTCTTCCTCATCGGAATAATCATCATCCCACAGCAGTTCATCCTCCCATGGTTCCACGACAGCTTCACCTCCCCGAAAAAATATTTTTCTTTTTCTCAAAAAACAGTTCCGATTTACACCCCGTATTTCTCCTATTAGTGAGAAGTAATTTGACACTCGGTTACTCGGATTACTTTCTCAACGCAGAACAAAGGAAAAGGAGGAACGCAGAGCGCGGCAACGCCATGGAAAAGAGATATGACACATTCGGCTTACAATCGCCGGAACCACAATCAGTATACCAAAATACGATGAGTTTTTCAAGGAGGGACAGTATGGAGCAGAACAAACGAGAACAGTTTATCATCCGCCGAATCGGCGGCACCACCTACAAGGTCAGAGTCGTGTTCAACGAAAGCGGCGGCGAGACCATGGAGGATAAAATTTTACGGATTGTACGCAATGATATGGTTACAAGTGACGGAACCTGTGGTATAATGGAGACACCACAAATGAGCCGACAGTCTGAAAGGAGCGCATCATGAGCGTGAAACAGACTGAAAGCAAAATTACCGCTCTCTATGAGCGGCTGTCCCGTGACGATGACAACGCCGGGGATAGTAATTCCATCGTGAATCAGAAAAAATATCTCGAAAGCTATGCCCAGCAGAGGGGCTACACCAACTGCCGACACTATACGGACGACGGCTGGAGCGGCGGCAATTTCGAGCGCCCGGCATGGAAGCAGCTCATCGCAGATATTGAGGCAGGCAAAGTTGCCCATGTGATCGTCAAGGATATGAGCCGGGCGGGGCGTGACTATCTGCAAACTGGCTTTTACACGGAGGTATTCTTCCGGCAGCACGGTGTTCACTTTGTCGCCATCGTCAACAGCGTGGACAGTGACGACCAGAACAGCAATGAGTTTGCCCCCTTCCTCAACATCATGAACGAATGGTATCTGCGCGACCTGAGCCGCAAGCAGAAAACCGCCATCCGTGTCAAGGGGGAATCCGGCAAGCCCACCACCAACTGCGCCATTTACGGCTACAAGAAAGATCCGGAGAACAAATACCACTGGCTGATCGACGAGGAAGCGGCTGCCGTGGTGCGGCGTATTTTCCGATTGACCATCGAGGGCAAAGGTCCCTATGACATCGCCCGCATTCTGTTCGATGACAAGATCGACACCCCTGCGGTCTACTTCGGCAAGCAAAACAAGGGCATCTGGAAAAGCAAAGAGGAATTTTCCAATCCCTATAACTGGAGCGGCTATGTCGTGGGACAGATCCTCTCCAAGCCGGAGTATATGGGGCATACGGTGAATTTCCGCTCCCACAAGCAGTCCTATAAAGATAAAAACGCCGTGATGAATCCCAAGGAGGATTGGCTCATCTTTGAGGACACCCACGAGGCCATCGTGGACAGGGAGACATGGGAGCTTGCGCAGAAGCTCCGCAAGACGCCAAAGCGCATTGACACGCTGGGAGAAGCGAATCCGCTGACCGGGCTTTTGTACTGCGCTGACTGCGGAGAAAAGATGTATAACCATCGCTCCAAAGGCGGCACAGAGAATAATCCGTACCCATCTGACTTTTTCGACTGCTCTGCCTATACCCTGGCGCATCAGAAACGGACAAGTGCCTGTTTTGGTCACTACATCTCCACCAAGGCTCTGCGCACCCTGATTCTGGACACCATCCGCACGGTCAGCACCTTTGCGATTTCCAATCAGGAGGCGTTCATGGAAAAGGTGCGCTCTGCCTCCCAGCTCCAACAGGCAGAAGCGGCCAAGGATGCCAAGCGAAAGCTGAGCAAGGACAAAAAGCGCATTGCCGAGTTGGACACCATCATCAAAAAGCTCTATGAATCCTTTGCCGTCGGGCGCATTACCGATGAACGCTTTGACCGCCTGCTGGCAGATTACGAAGCCGAGCAGAAAGCGCTGCAAACTGCTGTCGCAGAAGCGGAAGAAAAGCTGTCCGCTTTCGCAGAGGACACCGCCCGTGTGGAGCAGTTTTTGGAGCTGGCAAAGAAGTACACCGATTTTTCCGAGCTGACCACGCCCATGATCAATGAGTTTATTGAGAAAATCATCGTCCATGCCCCAGAGCGCATTGACGGCGACAGGGTGCAGGAGGTGGAGATCCACCTTCGCTTTATCGGGCAGTTTGAGCTTCCCGCGCCGGAGCTGACCGAGGAAGAAATCAAGCGGCAGGAGCAGCTCAAGCGACATCGCATTAAAAGCCGGGAACGGTATCAGAAAATCAAGGCTGGTGAACACGCTGTCGGTCAGCCTTTCATGCTGACCTGCAAGTGCTGCGGGCAGGAATTTGCATCCAAACGGACGAACACCCTGTTCTGCGGCCCCAACTGCCGGGCAAAATTCTACCGGCAGGAGGCGGCAGAAAGCCGCAGCCGGGAGTGTACCTGTGAAAACTGCGGCAAGGTGTTTCCTACGACACGAAGTAGCGTCAAATACTGCTCCGATGCTTGCCGGTATGCAGCACAGATCAAGCGGCAGGGCGCACGGAAGAAAGCCTTGCGAGAAGCTAAGAACGAGGAAGAAACGAAAACAGCATAAAATAGACGCAGACGGCGGCTTGCCCCAGATTGGGCAGGCCGCCGTTTTTGCGCAGAAATGGAGGTATCATGCGTATTTTTGAAATCGTAAAAGAAAATGTCAATCTGCGGGAGGCGGCAGAGCTGTACGGGATCGATGTGAACCGATACGGCAAAGCACTTTGCCCCTTTCACAACGACCGGAACCCCAGCCTGTATGTGGCCGACGATCATTATTATTGCTTCGCCTGCGGGGAGCACGGGGATGTGATCGACTTTGTGGGCAGGCTGTTTCAGCTTTCACCCTACGATGCGGCACGGAAGCTGATGACAGATTTTCATCTCAGCCCGGACAAGCCGCCCAGCGCAGCAGCGCTTCACGCAAAACGCATCCGAACAGAAGCACAGCAGCTCATGGAAAACGAGCGGCTGTGCTTTTCTGTTCTGTCTGATTACGCCCGTGTGCTGCGGAACTGGAAGGTGCGGTATGCGCCGCAGTCACCTGATCAACCTGTTCACGCACGGTTTACGGAAGCCTGTCGCAAGCTCGATGAAACGGAATACTATCTGGATATTTTGTGCGCCGGGGATTCCCATGAACGCGCCGAAGTGGTGCAGCACCAGATGGAAGACGGCAAGCTGGACAGGCTGCGAAGAAGATTAGAGGAAATTCACAAGGAGGAATTGGAAGATGGAAATGACACCGCAGGCGTGGCCTGACTGGTACGATGGCAGGCATATCAATGAAGTGCTGTTCTGCCAGCAGTTTTTGGACAAGCACCCCATGAAATGTGTGCGCGGGCGGCTGTTCACGGTAGACGGGTTGATAGAGGACGAGGGGCAGATCGGCAATCTCATTCTGGAGGAAATCTCCGGTGTGCTGACCTCCGGACTGTCCAAAGTCGTGATAAATCTGCTTGCCAGCATCAAGCTGCAAGCAGATTCACCGCCGCTGCCCATTGAAACGGATCGCATCCATGTTGCCAACGGAACGTATTTCATGGATGGCAGCTTCACCGCCGACAAGAGCTACTGCAACAACCGGCTGACGGTCGCCTACAACCCAGACGCGCCTGAGCCAAAACGCTGGCTGCAATTCCTGTCCGAGCTGCTGCAACCGGAGGACATTCCCACCTTGCAGGAATTTCTCGGTTACTGTCTGCTGCCGACCACCAAGGGGCAGAAAATGCTCATGCTCATCGGCAAAGGCGGTGAGGGCAAGAGCCGTATCGGACTGGTTATGCGCTCGCTGCTGGGCGACAGCATGAATACCACCAGCATCCAGAAGGTCGAGAGCAACCGGTTCAGCCGTGCGGATTTGGAAAACAAGCTCCTGATGGTGGACGACGATATGGACATGAGTGCCCTGCCCAAGACCAATTATATCAAATCCATCGTCACATCTGAGTGCAAAATGGACATGGAGCGCAAGGGCGTCCAGAGTTACCAAAGCCAGCTCTATGTCCGGTTCCTCTGCTTCGGAAACGGTGCGCTCACCGCCCTGCACGACAAGTCCGACGGTTTCTTTCGCCGCCAGATCGTGCTGACCACCAAAGACCGGCCCGCAGGCAGAGCAGACGATCCGTTTCTGGTGGACAAGCTGCTGCGGGAAAAGGAGGGCATCTTCCTCTGGTGTCTGGAGGGGCTGCACCGGCTGATCGGGAACAACTATCAGTTCAGCATTTCGGGCAAAGCCAGAGAAAATATGGAGACGGTCAAGCGCAGCAGCAACAATGTGATCGAGTTTCTGCAATCTGAGGGCTATATACGCTTTCGGGCAGACAGCGAGGCCAGCTCCAAGGCAATTTATGAAGCCTACACAAGATGGTGCGACGACAACGCGCAGAAGCCCATGTCTGCCAACCGGGTCAGCTCTGAGCTTGCACAAAATGAGCGGCTTTACAACGTGGAGGCCACCAACAATGTCCACGTCGGCGGCAAGCGGGTGCGTGGCTTTATGGGCATTGAGGTAGTCAATCCGCTGCCGTATTGAAAACGAGAAACGGACTTCAAAATTGCCGTACACGCCGTACACTCTGTACGGCTGTTTTTGATTCCATCCTAAAAAACCGCTTTTGCTTGTGCGCACCGTGAAGCATTTCACGGCAGCGTGTAAAATCTGCCGCTGAACCGACGGCTGGTACACAAAACCGGCGTACAGAAGCGTACACAAGAGGGCTCTTCTGTACCGAGCCGTACACCGGCGGCTCAATCTTGCAGCCCCAAAATCAATGCTTGTGAAATCCGTGAAGATTTTCGCCGTAGGTCGAACGCGCTGCACCATCCGGTGATTTACCGAAGCGTGAAGCCGCTGCACCGGACGGCGGCATATCCTACCGTCCCGTATGCTCTCACACAGAACGATGAAGCCGATAGGGTGCTGCTGTGTACAGGGCATCACGGACGGAAATCTGAGCGGATTTGCGGCACAGCAGATTTTTCACCACAAAGCGCACACAGTTCACTTACTCAAAAACCAATATCACGAAAATATGGAGGTAAAAAGTTGATGAAATCCAATCTGAGAAATGAGATCAAGTCGTACATCGTCCGTCAGGGCATGACCATGCAGGAGGTGGTCGATCTGCTGCGGGACGAACACGGCTGGTCTGACAGCGTATCCAACCTGTCCAACAAGCTCCAGCGGGAATCCCTGCGCTACGTCGAGGCTGTCCAGCTTGCCGATGCGCTGGGTTTCGAGATCGTCTGGCAGAAGCGAAGATAAGGAGGATTTTCACATGACAGATGCGGAAAAGAAGCTGTTGCAGGCGCAGCACCGATTGGAGGAAGCGCAGGCCAGAGACAGAGTAAAGGAGCGCAAAGCCAGAACGCGCAGGCTCATTCAGGAGGGGGCAATTCTGGAAAAGGTGCTGCCAGAAGTGCGGACGATGGAGCTGTCTGCGCTGGAGGATTACCTGATGCAGAAGCTGCCGCAGCACGATTGAGTCCGCTTGGAGGTCTCCGGGAAACCGGGGGCCTTCCTCTTTTTTCTCCCGTAAGGGCGCACTTACTCACCACCGCGTCGGCACAAACTCCATATCCTTCGCCCCGCCGCAAGCGGCAGGTCTCATCCATTCCGTTGTGCCTCCTTTTCCCACAAAGTCAGCGACTTTGTGGGAGCCCTTTTGCGGCGGTGGTATTGCCTGCGGCAACCGTGCGCTCTGCGAGGCGGATGCGGCTGCTGCGGCAGCCTCCAGACAATGCCACAACACCTGCGGGTGCTGCTGTCATCGTCTGCGCAGGTCGCAGTTGTTTCCGTTTTGGAAACAGCTTGCGACCTGCCCGCACAAAACTGCCACCGGCAGCTTTGTTTGCGGCTATGACCCGAAGCTCGACTTCGGGTCATTTTCTCTTTTGCGAAAGAGAAACAGAAAAAGAAAGAACGAGGTGAACAAGAGATGGCGATTTATCATCTGGAAGCGAAGGTGGTCAGCCGGGGCGCAGGTCGCTCTGCCGTGGCCGCTTCTGCTTATCTGAGCTGCTCCCGCCTGTATAACGATTACGACGGGATTCAGCATGACTACACTAAAAAACAAGGGCTTGTCTGGCAGGAAGTATTTCTGCCAGAATACGCCCCACAGGAGTGGCGAGATCGTGAAAAGCTCTGGAACGCCGTAGAGGAAGTCGAGACAGCAAAAGACAGCAGACTTGCCCGTGAGTTTGTCGTGGCGCTGCCCATGGAGTTAAACCGGGAACAGCAGATCGAGCTGCTTCAAGATTTTATCCGGAAGCAGTTTGTATCCGATGGAATGTGCGCCGACGCTGCCATCCACGACACCGACGGTCACAATCCCCACGCCCACATTCTGCTGACGGTGCGCCCGCTGGATGAACGAGGCAAGTGGCAGTACAAGACCGAGAAGGAATATCTCTGCATGAGAAACGGCGAGGAACGAGGTTTTACCGCCGCCGAATTCAAGTCGGCGCAGAACGATGGCTGGGAGAAGCAATATCTCTACAAGGTCGGCAAAAAGAAGGTGTACATGACACCATCTGCTGCTGAGGCGCAGGAGCTTATCCGTGCAGACAAGCATCCCAAAAGCACCCGCTACGGCAGACAGAATCCCATCTCCGAACGCTGGAACAGCGAAGAACAGCTCGTAGAATGGCGCAAGGCGTGGGCGGATGTGACCAATCTCTATCTGGAACGTGCCGGACGGGAGGAACGCATTGACCACCGCAGCAACGTCGCACGGGGGCTGGATGAGATCCCCACTATCCATGAGGGAGTGACCGCACGGGCGCTGGAGCTGAAGGGCGTGATTGCTGACCGCTGCGAAATCAACCGGCAGATCAGGGCAGACAATGCGCTGCTGCGGGAATTAAAAGCTGAAATTAAGAAACTGGCCGCACTGGTCGTCCGTACTGTCCCCGCCATTGCGGAAGGGCTGGAAAAGCTGCGCAGCCGTGTGCTGATCTTCTGCTACCAACTCTCTCACATTCGCAGCGGCAAATCGCATATTCAAAAATCTCTTTCCGTATGGAAGCCAGAGCTGGAGCGTTATACCGGGCTGGTACAGCAGATCAAGGAAAAGAGCAAGGAGCGCAAGGCGCTGGTTGCTGAGAAAAAGGAATTGCCAATATACCATGTGAAACGCCACAAGGCGCTGACTGTCCGCATTGCCGAGCTGATAGAGGATTTGGAAGAACTGCGTTCCGAAAAGGCGCTCCTTTTGCAAAAATTTGAGTATGCGGAGGATGCAGGCGCAGAGGCGTTCCGCAAGGATATTGCCATCATGGAGTCCGGTCTGAAAAGGCTGGAGGCACAGGAGCAAAAATACGCTGCTGAATTAGATAAGGTTCTGGCTGAATATGCCGAGCTGAAAGCGCAGGCCGTGGATCTTGACCCGGTGGAGTTGCACGATGCACGGCAGGCCATCCGTCCCGTGCAGGAAAAGGCGGCAGAGCAGCAATTAGAGGACTCCATACATGAGAAGCCATCTCTTATTATGCTGCTCAGCGCCAAGCAGGAAACATCCCGGCTGCTCAAAGAGGACACAGAAGAGCGGCAGGTAAGGCAGATGGTTATGCAGCGGCAGGCAGAACAGAGAACAGTTCCGCAGAATCAGTCCAAGAAAAAAGAGCATTGGGAGAGATAACGTCAGGCGGCGACTGCAACTGTGCCGCCGCCCGTCTTATTCAATCTCCTGCTCCAAATCAGAAAAAAGATTTGAAGCAAAAAATTTCTGAATCGTGATACCTAAGCCATCGCATAGCTTTTTGATGGTTGAAATCGTGGCACTGTTGTTGCGTCCGCTGACAATATTATTGACAGTCGATTGCGTGACACCGCTCATGTTGCACAGTTTGTTGATGGAAATATCTCGCTCCCGGCATAACTCTATAATTCTCTCTTTGACAGCCTCTCCGATATTCATAGCACTCTCTCCTCTTACAGAGAAAGCATATCCGAAAGCACTTGAAAAGATTAACCCTTTTGAGTTATAATTATCTCAAAAGGGTTAATTGGAAGTTTTGGCGGCTGGCTTACAATCTATTTATTCAATGGATTGGAGGTCAGATTATGAACTATGGCTATGCAAGGGTCTCGTCAAAGGAGCAAAACGAACAGCGTCAAATGATTGCGCTGACGGAGTTTGGGATTGCCAAAAAGAACATTTATATGGACAAGCAGTCCGGAAAAAACTTTGACCGCCCCCGATACAAGCGTCTCGTAAAAAAGCTGCGCCCCGGCGATCTGCTGGTCATACAGAGTATTGACCGGCTGGGCCGCAACTATGGGGAGATTCTGGAGCAGTGGCGGGTCATCACCAAGGAAAAGCGGGTGGACATCGTTGTCCTGGACATGCCTTTGCTGGACACGCGGGCCCGGGGCCAAGACCTGACAGGCACCTTCATCGCCGACTTGGTGCTGCAAATTTTATCCTATGTAGCGCAGACGGAGCGGGAGATGATCCGCAAGCGGCAGGCAGAGGGAATTGCGGCGGCCAAGGCCCGGGGTGTGAAGTTCGGGCGGAGGCCGCTGCCCTTGCCAGAGTCATATGAAGATGTGCGTCAAAAATGGGAAAGCGGCCAGCTCTCAGCCAGAGCCGCCGCCATCGCATTGGGCGTGTCGCACAGTACATTCTTAAAATGGACACGATACAAGTAGGGATTGGATGGAAAAGTACAAATGGTCTTCCAATGGCAGGTTCATAGGTATAATCCGCCTTTCTGCGAAAGGCACCGACGGGGTTATGAAACCGAGGGGTGCTTAAGAATCGAGTTCAAGCCTCATAAGAACAAGCGTTTGCCAGCCGCTTCTTGCACG
>OLPN01002676.1_pt1 | contig 13500 bp, 11 predicted proteins | sample 1672601 | NCBI WGS metagenome assembly OLPN01 (sample SAMEA3136704, study PRJEB25190) | human gut metagenome | reverse complement strand
GCAGAGCGGCAATCCGCAACCCTCGGCCTGAAAGGCCGTCAAACTTAAGAACCCTCTGGCCCGAAAGGGCCGGTCCATCTTAAGAACCTTTCCTTATACGACCCTTCTACACAACCCGCGGCGTCAGCCGCCCCTTTTTTTATCTGCGGCGAAGCCGCCACCGACCTCTGCCTCCCCTGGACCCTTTTTCCTTTACATCCCTGCTGATTCTGATGTACAATGAGTCCGTATGGAAGTTCTATTGTTCATGGAAAGGATGAGTCCTATGAAGATTGCCATTGCCAGTGATCATGGCGGATTTGAGCTGAAAGCGTCTTTGAAGAAACATCTGGATGAAGAAAAAATCGAGTATATCGACTGCGGCACCGATTCCACAGAGTCCTGCGATTACCCGGACTTTGCGGAGAAAGCCTGCCGGCTGGTGCAGAAAGGGGAAGCCACCTATGCCTGCCTCATCTGCGGTACCGGTATCGGCATGTGTATTGCAGCCAACAAGATGAAAGGCATTCGCGCAGCCCTCTGCGGTGATACCTTCTCTGCCCATTTCACCAGAGCCCATAACGATGCGAACGTCATAACCATGGGCGCCCGGGTCATCGGACCGGGGCTGGCTGAATTTATTCTGGATGAATTTCTGAAGACCCCCTTTGAGGGCGGCCGTCATGCCAGAAGAATCGGCAAGATTGCCAAAATAGAAGAAGATGAATCCCATGTATGAAGATTTGAAGAAAGAGGCGGCGGAAGCCTTTGAAGAACTGCTGGGCCAGTCCCATTTCAGAAAAGGAAGCCTCATCGTCATCGGCGGCTCCTCCAGCGAAATCCGGGGCGGCCGTATCGGTAAGGACAGCTCCTACGAAGTGGGCACCGCCGTGGTGGAAACGCTGATGGAGATCGCGGAAAAGAATGGCCTTCGTCTGGCCTTCCAGTGCTGCGAGCATCTGAACCGTGCCCTTATTGTGGAAAGGGAGACTGCAGAGAAATATGGCTATGAAGAAGTGACCGTCGTGCCCTGGCTTCATGGCGGCGGCTCCTTTGCCACCAATGCCTACTACCATTTCAGGGACCCTGTGGCAGTGGAAGAAATCAAAGCCGATGGGGGACTGGATATCGGTCTGACTTTGATCGGCATGCACCTGAAACGGGTGGCCGTGCCGGTCCATCTGACCCATAACAGGGTAGGCGAAGCCATCGTTACCGGTGCCCGCACAAGACCGCCCCTCATTGGCGGCGAAAGGGCCCGTTATAAAAAAGATGACAACAGAGGTGCTTTCTGATATAATTGCATAAAAGCTGTATATGACTCAAAGCTGAGGTTTGAAAAGGAGAGGCGAAAAGCGTCTTCTTCCTTTCAGACCTTTTTTTATTTCATCTATATATCAGAGCCATGGGTATGGTACAATGAAACTGTTGATACCTGAACATATTCAGTTATCTATAGATTTGGGAGAGTGCCGCATAGAGGCGGCAGGTTTTGCAGGAAGGGAGTTTATTGTATGAACCATTTAAAAGATGACAAACAGGTATATGAAGCCATTCAGGAAGAACTGAACAGACAGAGAAATAAGCTGGAAATGATTGCTTCTGAAAATATTGTCAGCTACGCAGTGATGGAAGCCCAGGGCAGCGTCCTTACAAACAAGTACGCTGAAGGCTATCCGGGCAAGAGATACTACGGCGGCTGCGAATTTGTAGACAAGGTGGAACAGCTGGCCATTGACCGGGCCAAAGAACTCTTCGGCGCCGAACACGTCAATGTACAGCCCCATTCCGGCTCCCAGGCAAACTTTGCCGTATACTACGGCCTTCTGAAACCGGGAGATACCATGATGGGCATGAACCTCACCGACGGCGGCCATCTCTCCCACGGCAGCCCTGTCAATATTTCCGGCAATTACTTCAATGTCGTTCCCTACGGTGTCCGTAAAGAAGATGAACTTCTGGACTACGAAGCTATGGAAAAGACAGCCAAAGAAGTTCGTCCGAAGCTCATTATCGGAGGCACCAGCGCTTACTCCAGAATCATCGACTTTGAAAGAATGGCAGCCATTGCCCACGAAGTGGGAGCTCTCTTCATGGTGGATATGGCTCACTTTGCAGGCCTCGTAGCCGGCGGCGAATATCCAAGCCCCGTGCCCTATGCCGATATCGTAACCACCACCACCCACAAGACCCTTCGCGGACCCAGAGGCGGCATCATCATGTGCCGTGAAAAATATGCCAAAGCCATCGACAAGGCCGTATTCCCCGGCATGCAGGGCGGCCCCCTCATGCACGTCATTGCAGCTAAGGCCGTAGCCTTCGGCGAAGACCTTACCGACGACTTCAAGCAGTACGCAAAGCAGATCAAGAAGAACGAAAAAGTCCTCTCCGACGAACTGCAGAAACAGGGCATCCGCGTCGTATCCGGTGGCACCGATACCCACGTTCTCCTGGCTGATATGAAAGCCATCGGCATTACCGGCAAAGTCGCCCAGAACGTACTGGATGAAATCGGCATCACTGCCAACAGGAACACCATCCCCTTCGAAACCCTCTCTCCCTTCGTAACCAGCGGCATCCGCCTCGGATCCCCGGCCCTCACCACCAGAGGCCTCAAGGAAGATGACTTCAAGGAAGTGGCAGACATTATTGCCACCGTGGTGAAGAACCCGGAAGACGCAGCCATCAAGGCATCCTGCGCCGACAGGGTAGCGGCCCTCTGCAAGAAATATCCCCTCTACGAAGACTTATAATCCTTCGGAATCAAAAAAGGGGCTGTGAAGAAATCATTTAGATTTTTTCACAGCCCCTTTTTCATGGGCGAAATCGGGACGTCAAGCCTATGAACCTTTTGGAAGAAATCATGCAGATACCGCAATCATTGGCCTGGGGGGAGGCACCGGGTTTCTTTGTGATGAAAAAGACAGCACAAAAACACGGATACAAATCCCTGCCAGACAGTATTGCGGGCCTCTCAGAATCAGGCGTCAACGCTGAGCATACAGGAAAGTCCTGCAGCCGCCTTGAACTTGTCGTCCGGGAATGCGGGCTCATGCTGCAAGGGATGGTATCCGTGTTTTTATTTGATTGTCTTGCTTTTTACGAATCTGCAGAATTCGTTCCGATTTTCCCGGGAAAATCGGGGAGGAAAATCAGGAGCCTGTACAGGGATTCATGGCGTCCTTTCTGCCAAAGCTGCATTCCGGCCGGAATATTCGCGATATACATGACAGATGGGACAGAGAATTCTTCCATGGAGTTTCCGGATTTCCTTCTCCATACATTTATATTGCATAAGCACCCCTTTTTCACAACCTTCCTTAAAAATTTTACTTTGATGTGCAGATAGCACCATCAGGATTCTGTCATTTCCAGGGAAGCACTGAGGAACACTGAAATAAATTTTCAAAATTTTTTTCTTTCAAGGGGTCTAGAAATCGAACCTTTTGCGATATTAATAATAGAGGAATGAAAAGACCTCATGAGACGAAGAATCCGATTTCCAAATGGCCATCCTCCACATCCGCGGTAAGGAGAAGGGCAGGGGAATGAAGAATCATCAGGAAATTCCACTTTTCAATCCTCTCTTCTTCTACAATCGGCCGATGATAGGCAGAAGCCAATGCAATACAAAAAAACAGAAAAGCAATAAGGAAGAGCGATCGCAGGACTTTCCTCTCTCTGACGACAAGATCTGAGCAGCACCCATGCGAATGGGAGGGCCAAGGCGCAGACGCCTGATTCATTGGTTGAACTTACCTGGATACTCCCCCTGATAGGCTTTTCTGTTTTTTGCGTGGTGGGAAAGACTTGAGCTGTCGATATGCTGATTTGGCATATTTGATAGCTATTTTTTTATGAAACTTGTACAATAGAAGAAATAGTATCGATTCATGGAGGTTTATATGATTACAGGCGCAGTCAAAAATAAGGTAGACCAGATTTGGACCAACATTTGGGCCGGCGGGATTACGAATCCCCTGACGGTTATCGAACAGCTTACTTATCTGATGTTTATCCGTTCCCTGGATGTGAAGGAAATCAGAAATGAGAAGATGGGGGTTCTGACAGGAATGAAAGTGCCTCATATATTTCCTTCCTCTCCTGTGGGACAGGCTATGCGCTGGAGCCATTTTAAAAATAAGGATGCCGATGAAATTTTCCATATCGTCAGCACTTTCGTATTTCCTGCCATTAAAAGCATGAAGTATGGGCAGCTTCCGGATTTTGACGGTAGCGGGAAGATGATACCCATTGCAGACAGGAACGGCGATGAGGATTCTCCGGATACCGCCTTTTCTAAGTTTATGGCAGATGCGGCCTTTCTTATTCCTACGGCGCAGATGCTGGAGCAGATCATTACGGGTATGGAAGATTTGTATACCAATGATTTGGAAAATAAGGATATGCAGGGTGACCTGTATGAATATATGCTGGGCAAGCTGCAGACTTCCGGAAGAAACGGACAGTTCCGGACGCCTAAGCATATCCGCGACATGATGGTGGCATTGATTCAGCCTGCGCCGGAAGACACCATCTGCGATCCTGCCTGCGGCACAGCGGGTTTCCTTATTTCTTCCGCCGAATACGTGAGAGGTCATTATGGGGAACAGATGACGAGGGAGGAGTGGGACCATTTTGAGGGGCCCATGTTTACGGGATTTGATATGGACCATACCATGCTTCGTATTTCCGCCATGAACCTTATGCTCCATTCCATCACCCATCCGGATATTGAGTATAAGGACAGTCTGTCCAAGCAGAATGAAATCAAGGATGCTTTCACGGTGTGCCTGGCCAATCCCCCATTTAAAGGATCCATCAATGCGGAAAGTATCAACGATGATTTAAAGGCGGTTACCAATACAAAGAAAACGGAGCTTCTTTTCCTGGCTCTTTTCCTTCGCATGCTGAAGAAGGGCGGCCGCTGCGCCTGCATCGTGCCGGACGGGGTGCTTTTTGGCAGTAGCAAGGCCCATAAGGCCATCCGGAAGGAACTGGTAGAAAATCACCAGCTCCGGGCGGTGATTTCCATGCCCTCCGGCGTGTTCAAGCCCTATGCCGGCGTCTCCACGGCAATCCTCGTCTTCACGAAGACCGGTGCCGGCGGCACGGAAAAGGTGTGGTTCTACGACATGAAGGCTGATGGCTTCTCCCTGGATGACAAGAGAAATCCGGTCAAGGAGAACGATATTCCTGACATCATTGAGCGGTTCCACCATCTGGATAAGGAAGAAGAACGGAAACGGACGGAGCAGAGCTTCTTCGTACCGAAGCAGGATATCGTGGATAACGACTACGACCTGTCCATCAATAAATATAAGGAAATCGAGTACGTGCCGGTACAGTATCCGCCGACGAAGGAGATTCTGGCGGAACTGAGGAACCTGGAAAAAGAAATTGACCAGGGACTGGATGAACTGGAGAAAATGTTATGAGTATGAGAACGCTAAAAGACTTAGGAAAAATAGTAACGGGTAATACTCCTAAGATGTCGGAAAGAGAAAATTTTGACTCAGCCGATATACCATTCATTAAACCTGGTGATATTAGTGATGATTCTATTACGGTCATAAATAAAGGTCAATTTTTTATATCTGAGAATGCAAGAGACAAAGCTAGGATTTTACCTTCTGATTCTATTTTAGTGACCTGCATCGGAATAATAGGTAAAGTGGGGATTCTAACTAGAGAAGCAGCTTTTAATCAGCAGATAAATGGAATTGTTCCTGATATTAACTCTGTTATCCCTCGGTACTTGGCTTATGCGATATTATCGCAAAAAAGTTACTTACAAGAAAAAGCTAATGCGGCTGTTGTGCCTATTATAAATAAGTCACAATTTTCTGAACTCAAGGTTGAAGTGCCAAATCTCCAAAAACAAAATGAAATTGTTAGGAATTTAGATAAAGTAGATCATTTAATATCGTTACAAAAACAACAACTGAAAGGATTGGATGAACTCGTCAAATCCCGGTTTATAGAGATGTTCGGAGATCCACAGAGTAATTGCTACAATTGGAAGATAGTACCTTTAAAAGATGTGATGGTTGGAGGTGCTTTAAATGGCTATTTCACAAAGCCTCAAAATTATGATATAGAAGGTAATGTGGGTGTTATATGTGTGAGTGATGTGGTAAATAGAAAGTATACGAATGTTAATGCTTTACGACGGGCATTTGCTTCAGAGAAAGATTTACAAAAATATTGTGTGAAATATGGTGATATGCTTTTTTGTCGTTCGTCTCTTGTAAAGGAAGGAATAGGAAAAGCTTCTATCATACCACCGCACACAGAAAACGATATATTATTTGAATGTCATGTTATTAAAATAACTTTGGATATGAGTAGGGTTATACCAGAATATTTGCAGGCCTTATCTATTACAGACTTCTTTCGAATACAAGTAATAAGGCAGTCGAAAACTGCAACTATGACTACCATTGGGCAAAAAGATATAGCATCAGTCAACATCCTATTGCCTCCAATGGAATTGCAAAAACGATTTACTGAATTTTCGGCTCAGATAGACAAATCGAAATTGGCAGTACAGAAGAGTCTGGATGAACTGGAAATTCTTAAAAAGTCTCTCATGCAGCAGTACTTTGGCTGATAAAAATCCACGGTTCGCTATGGTGTTCATGGCGGGTCGTGGATTTTTTTGCTATGCTTAGCCTAAAAAAGGCGGGATACCTATGAAAGATGAACTGATTGAGTCGATTATGCAGCAGATGCTGCCGTACCTGGATAATGCGCAGATGGAGAAGCTCCGGGATGTGCTCCATTATTCGCTCCATGAGGTGCAGATCCAGATGGATACGTCTCACCTGCCCCAGCCGGTGGAGACCAATGAAGGGCTTCTTTCCAAGTTCATGGCGGCAAAGCGGGTGGAAGGGTGCAGCAGCAAGACCCTGGGATACTACGAATCGGCACTGAAAAAGCTGTTCGCCACGGTACCGGTATCGGTGCTCCGTATGAAGACGGAACACCTGCGGGACTACCTTTCCCAGTATGCGGAGCGGACGAAGTGCAGCAAGGCAAACCTCGATAATATCCGACGTATCCTGTCCAGTTTCTTTACCTGGCTGGAGGATGAGAGCTATATCCTGAAGAATCCGGTCCGCCGGATCCATAAAATCCGGGTGGACCGGAATGTGAAGGAAACCTACTCCGATGAAGCCATGGAACGGATGCGGGATGAGTGCCACAGTCTCCGGGATCTGGCCATTATCGACCTGCTGGCGTCCTCAGGTATGCGGGTGGGGGAACTGGTCCATCTGAACCGGGAGGATATCGACTTTGAGAACAGGGAATGCATCGTATTCGGTAAGGGAAGCAAGGAAAGACCGGTCTATTTCGATGCTCGCACAAAAATCCATTTGAAGAACTACCTGGATTCCCGGACCGATGATAATCCCGCCCTTTTCGTGTCTCTGCTGAAACCCTATAACCGCCTGCAGATCAGCGGCGTGGAAATCAGGCTGCGGAGCCTGGGCCGGGAACTGGGAATCCCCAAGGTCCATCCTCATAAATTCAGACGAACCCTGGCTACCAGAGCCATTGATAAGGGCATGCCCATCGAACAGGTGCAGCGGCTGCTGGGGCATACGCAGATAGATACCACCATGCAGTACGCCATGATTAACCAGAAGAATGTGAAGGTGTCCCACCAGAAATATATAGCCTGAAAATATCCAATCCCGGTTGTTTAGCGCGGTTATCCAGGTGGAGGTAGCTTAATGCTTTTAAGTGATATTTGCGAAATAATTATGGGACAGTCGCCTTCTTCCGATAGCTATAATGTGAAAGGACAGGGATTACCTTTTTTTCAAGGGAATGCTGATTTTGGTAAATTGTATCCTTCTGTTAGACTTTGGTGCAATTGTCCGATAAAAAAAGCAGAGGCTGGAGATTTATTGGTTTCAGTTAGGGCACCTATTGGAGCAGTGAATTTGGCTAATCAGAAATGCTGCATTGGCAGAGGATTAGCGGCATTACGCCCTTATAGAGATAAATGCGATGCGATGTACTTGTACTATTTAATAAAGGCAGGTAAGAACAAATTAAATTGGCTTGGTACGGGAAGTACTTTTAAAGCAATTACGCGGAGTAGCCTTCTTTCGTTTAATGTTCCAGATTATTGCATAGCTTTTCAAAGGAAGATTTCCGGTAAATTATGGTCAGTAGATAAGCTGATTCATCAAAGAAATGAGCAACTTAAATTATTCGATTTATTGATACAGTCCCGGTTTATAGAGATGTTTGGGAATGTGGGTGAAATTGATAAACATAAAGTACATGATGCTTTTGTGACAAAATTAGGTGATGTTGCCAATGTAAAGTCAAGCCATAGAGTCTTTACATCTGAGTTCGTTGAAAGTGGTATCCCTTTTTATCGAGGAACAGAAATAGGTGAACTTTCAAATGGACAAATACCTAAACACCCATTTTATATTACACGTGAGCACTATGAGAAGCTAGCAAATGATGATTCAAGGCCTAAAATAGGAGACTTATTGCTACCATCTATCTGCAATAATGGACAAATATGGTTGGTAGATACGAACAAGCCTTTCTATTATAAAGATGGTAGGGTCCTATGTATTTCTCCTTATCCAGATGTTTTTAATAGTATATATCTTTTGTACTATTTAAAATATAGATTGACGTATGAGTATCCAAAGCTAGGCTCTGGGTCAACATTTGCAGAATTCAAAATTTTTCAATTAAAAAACATGGATGTATTGGTTCCCAATATAATGAAACAAAACTTATTTGCAAATTTTATCCACCAAGTCGACAAATCGAAATATCGCGAGGCTATTTTTCTTTATTTATTGGAAGATATTCGCATATGTTGTAATATATAAGTAACGAATGATTCTATGGTAATTTACTATCTTTGCGGGTGATTGCTCATGGGAAACTTTGATTTCTTACGCGGGAAAAAGGAATATGAAGCGTTTGCTCCGGCTGCCATGGAAGCGGAACGGGTCTATGCCACTTCTCCGGCCATGTGTGCCATCGGCTGCCGCAAGGCGCTGGAGCTGGCGGTGAAGTGGGTCTATGCGGCAGACAGGACCATGACGCTTCCTTTTAAGGATAATCTGCAGTCCCTGATTCATGAGCCCGATTTCCGCTATGCCATGGAATATGATACGTGGAAGAAGCTGCCGCTGATTGTGAAGCTGGGGAATCTGGCGGTGCATACGGCAAGAAATATCACTGCTGCTGATGCAGTGGTGTCTCTCCGTGGGCTTTTTGAATTCATTGAATGGATTGATTACTGCTATGGCAGTAATTATAAGGAGCATTTCTTTAAGGAATCTCTCATCCCCCAGAGCAGGGTTTCGCTGGATGAAAAGCGAATTAAGGAACAGGCTGGCCTTCTCAAGGAAAAGGAAGAGGAAAACAAGAAGCTCTATGATCAGGTGCGGGCGCTGTCGGAAAAGCTGACCGCCGAGAAGGAGAAGAATAAGGAAGAGCGTCATTTCAATCCGGAAGCCATTTCTGAATTTAAGACCCGCAAAATTTATATTGATGTGGATATGAAGATGGAAGGGTGGATTTTTGACGGCCCTTCCCAGAATGTGGTGGAAGAATATGAAGTGGACGGAATGGCCGGTGTGCCCGGGCAGAAGGGGTATGTGGATTATGTACTCTTCGGCAGGAATGGCCTCCCGCTGGCGGTGGTGGAAGCCAAAAAGACAAGCCGGGATCCCAACGTGGGCAGGAAGCAGGCGGTGCTGTATGCGGACTGTCTGGAAAGACGGTTTGGCCGTCGCCCCATGATTTTCAATACCAATGGCTTTGAAACCTATTTCTGGGATGACAAGACAGGTCCGCAGCGGCAGGTAAGCGGTATTTTCAGCAGGGAGGATTTGGAAAGACTGATGGATAGGAGGATGGAAAGCCATCCTGCCTTGACGTCCATTCCTATTTCCGATGAAATCACGAACCGTGTGTATCAGAAGGAAGCTATCCGGGCTGTGTGCGCCCATATAGAGGAAGGGGGACGGAAGAATCTCCTGGTCATGGCTACGGGAACCGGAAAGACCCGTACAGCGGCCAGTCTGGTGGATGTGCTGTCCAAGGGAGGATATATTACCAATGTACTTTTCCTGGCAGACCGTACGGCGCTGGTGAAGCAGGCAAAGGATTCTTTCAGGGAGTATCTGCCCCGGATGTCTCTCTGCAATCTGTGCAGCAATAAGGACGATAAGAATGCACGGATTGTTTTCTCCACCTATCCGACGATTCTGAATTCTATTGATGATACGAAGCGGGACGATGGGAACCGGCTTTTTACGCCTGCCCATTTTGACCTGATTATCATTGATGAAAGCCATCGGAGCATTTTTAAGAAGTATAAGGCTATTTTTGACTATTTTGACGCCATACTTGTAGGATTAACCGCTACGCCGAAAACCGATGTGGATCGGAATACCTATGATTTCTTTGACATGCAGCAGGGAATCCCTACTTATGCCTATGACTACAATCAGGCAATCAGTGAAAAATATCTGGTGCCCTATTATAACTATGAGGTGAAGACGAAGTTTCTGGAAGAGGGCATTACTTATGATGACCTTTCGGAAGAGGATAAGAAACGGTATGAGGATGATTTCACGGAAGATGACGGGTCTATGCCCGATTATATCCCTTCGCCGAAAATGGATAAATTTGTGTTTAACGCCAATACGGTGGATCATGTGCTTCAGGACCTGATGGAACGGGGCATTAAGACAAAGGGTGGCGAACGTCTGGGGAAAACCATTATTTTTGCTGAAAATAAAAAGCATGCAGAATTTATTATCCAGCGGTTTAATGCACTTTATCCTAAATATAAGGGTACCTTTGCACAGCGGGTAGTCTGTGGAGACAGCTATGTGGAAACGGTGATTGACGATTTCAAAAATCCGGAAAAGGATCCGGTCATTGCTGTTTCGGTGGATATGCTGGATACGGGCATAGATGTGCCGGAGTGTTTAAATCTGGTTTTCTTCAAAAAGGTGCGTTCAAAGACAAAGTTCTGGCAGATGATCGGTCGGGGAACAAGACTCTGTCCTGATTTGGAATGCGTGGATATGAGAAATGGGGAGTACAGGGGCAAGAAGTATTTCCTGATTTTTGATTACTGCGGCAACTTTGAGTATTTCCGCCAGCATATGAATTTCATAGGCGATGGTGAGACCAGGACGCTTTCAGAAAATATTTTCATCAAGAGAATCCGTCTGGTCAAGGATCTGCAGCAGGCAGCCTATGCGGACGAGAAGTACCAGGATTGGCGCCGCTCTCTTGTGGAAACTTGCCATAAGCAGGTAGTCGAGCTGAATCCATCTCTTTTCTCCGTGAAGCTACACCTCCGATATGTGGAAAAATATAAGAACAAGGCGGCGTTCCGCGCTCTCAGTGAAGGGGACTGCGGTGAACTGAATAAGGAAATAGCACCTTTGGTGTCTGACATGGAAAAGGATGAGTCGGCGAAACGCTTCGATAATCTCATGTATGGCCTCATGCTGGCCCATATGGAAGGTCTGGGGTCTTTCAGAAAGTCCAAGAAACAGCTGATTGAAACGGCAAGGCAGCTGGAGAAGAAAATCAGCATTGACGCAGTGAGAAAAAAGCTCCCCTTGATTCAAGAAGTGGAGTCGGCTTCTTTCTGGACCGATGCAGATGTACTTGACTTTGAAAAGGTGCGGGCGGAGCTCAGGAGCCTCATCCAGTTTATCCAGTTCAAATATGAACCCATCGTAGAAACGGGGCTGAAGGATTCTGTCATTTCTGAAAAAGAAGGAGATACGCTGGAGCCGGAAACCTTTGAGAACTATAAGGAAAAGGTGAATCATTATTTCCTGCAGCACGTGGATGATGTTCCGGCGGTCAGGAAACTGGTTCATAATGAGCCATTAACAGCTAAGGATTACAAGGATCTGGAGAAAATCTTTACCAGTGAATTGGGGTCAAAAGAGGATTATCAGTATTATTTCCAAAATCAGCCCTTTGGACTTACGGTCCGCCGCATTGCCAAGATGGATAAAAAGGCGGCGGAAAAGGCGTTTTCACAGTTTATCAATGACAATGCCCTGAATGATAAACAGATTGCGTTTATTCGGAATGTAATCAATTACATATCGGTCAATGGCTATATGGACAGCCCCATGACGATTTTTAATGCGCCCTTTGACAAGCCCTATGATGCCATGTCTATTTTCAGCACAGAAGATATGCGTGATCTCATACATATCATCAATACGATCAGGGACAATGCCATTCGATATGAATAGCCGGTTTCCTGATTTTTGGGGAGCTTATTTCATGGGGTATTTATGAAGATGAAGAAAATCTTATTGCTGACAGCAGCTGCTTTATGCGCAGGAACCATTGCCATGGCCCGTGTGCCTAATGATGAAGGTGCCCTGGGAGGCATTGTGCCGGGAATGACCAAAGAAAAGGTGATTGCCATCTATGGTGCACCGAAAGAAGGCAAGGTGACCTGGGCAGCTGCTTGGGGGCCGCATGCAGAAGCGCAGATAATCGGTTATGGGGACTCGGTAACCATGAACTGTGTCAGAGATTCCGGCCGTCCATTCCGTGTAACTATGATCCATATTACGGCAAACAATGGATTCTCTACACCCAGCGGCATTCATGTAGGCTCCACCAGAAGCGAAGTGATTGGTACCTATGGGGAACCGGATATTCATTACGGCGATGCACTTTACTATAAAACGGATAGCGGCGTAAACCTTGTATTCCATATGAGAAACGGCAGGGTGGCATCCATGAATCTTGGCTGGGATGCATGAGTAAAGGGAAATAATATCATATTTTGATAAATACTAAAAGAGCCTCTCTTTCGAGGGGCTTTTTATGCGGCTTTATAAAGGTGAACAGGAGGGTCATCAGTCAATTACATCAGAAACCGGTGAAGGTTCCTTTTATTGTACAGCAGGCGGCTGTATTCCCGTAGGAGCCTGCACCTTCGGCGCAGAGGGGCTTATGGTATCGTCGGGGCTTTGCCCCTCGGTACCAGGGTTGTGTTTGCATCGCTCAGGGGGCGTAAGGCAGCTTATAGTTTTATCATAAGAGTCGCCTTACACGAATTAAATGGCGCCCACCACTTGCCGCCGAAGGCGGCTCCTTCCCGCCGATCGATATTTAATAGCATATGTCTCATACGCGGCTTGTACCGAGATTCTTCACTTCGTTCGGAATGACAGTGAGAGCGGGAAGAGAAGCACGTAACGTTGGCTCCTTCCTCAGGAAGAAGCTGGGCGAAGCCCTGAGGAACACCGAAAGATTCTGGGGTGACTGCTTAGCGGCTCCTTCCCGCTGACTGGTATTTAATACCGAATGACTCAAATGCTGCATGTACCGAGATTCTTCGCCTGCGGCTCAGAATGACGATGAGGGCGGGAAGGGAAGCATGTAACGTTGGCTCCTTCCTCAGGATGGAGCTGGGTGAAGCCCTGAGGAACACCGAAAGATTCTGGGGTGACTGCTTAGCGGCTCCTTCCC
>OLPN01002665.1_pt1 | contig 13544 bp, 8 predicted proteins | sample 1672601 | NCBI WGS metagenome assembly OLPN01 (sample SAMEA3136704, study PRJEB25190) | human gut metagenome | reverse complement strand
CTGCCGGAGCGGTGCTTAAGCCGTAAGGCGGGAATTGTGCGGTGTTGCCCTAAATCAGAGGAATCCTGGCTGACGTCTGCTTATCAGCTTCTTACTTTTCCACCTGGAACAAATTCTGCTGACTGGTTGCTTTGGCGCCGATGTTGTTATACTCCAAATAGAAGTACCCATGCACCCAGGCATCCAGCTCTGCATTCTCGCCGTAGGTGTGGGTCACGCCGTCCGCGTCCATATAGTCATTGGCGGCTGTCACCACCGGGGCCACCTGCTTGAGTGCCAGCAGGTACTGGTAATACGGGGTCAGCGGCAGCCCGGCATTTTCCACCAGGGTGGGAGCCAGCATGCACATATCCATGCGGTTGTACTCGTCGGTGGCGCTGGTCTGGCCTGCGTTTTCCAGCGGGTAGTTTGCCCAGATCAGGTAGGGCGTGCTGCGCTCCAAAATCTGCAAATTGTTCTCATCGGTAAAGGTATGGTCGGCCACATGATCCACAAAGCTGGGGGCGTGGTCGCCTGCCATGGCAACAATCACCTTGCGGCCGGTCTTTTCGTACTGCTCGGTCAGGTATTCGGTCAGTTCGCCAAAGGCACGGTCGGTCATATAGATGTTGCTCAGGTATTCATCCATGATGGAATCATACTCGCCGTAATCGGTTGCGGCATGCACGATATCCTCCTCCGGGGGGTTCATATCGTAATCGCCGTGGCTCTGGATGGAAACCAGGAACACAAACCGCGGCTGGTCCTCCGGCATTGCTTCATACAAACCTTCCAGGTCGCGGTAGGTGGCGCTGTCGGTCTGGTAGGGGCGGCTGCCATAGGTTTCCTTGGTCGGAAAATCATCCTGGAAGTGGGTCTCGTCAAAGCCCAGCGTCAGCCAGGCAGAATCGCGGCGGTAGTTGGAGTTGGTATAGGGGTGGGCTGCCAGCGTGGCATACCCCAGATCTTTCAGGTTGCTGACCAGGCTGTTTGCCTTGTGCAGGTTCAACCAGTTGAACGGTGTGATGGAGGGCATCAGCATCAGCGAGTTGGAGGAAAGCATCTCGTACTCGCTGGAGTTGGTGCCGCCGCCCACATGCGGGCTGATGGTGTGGCCGTAAATGGAGTTGGGCAGGTTTTTGGTCACCTGCATGATCTCCTGGTCGGCCTGCAGGTCCGTTACCAGGTCAAAGTCATAAAAGCTTTCGGACAGGATCAGGAACACATCGGGGTAGTCCTGCTCGTTTGCCGTTTCGGGGCTGGCCTGATAGTCCTGCGCCATTGCAGCGGCCTCGGTGGCGGCGTCCTCGCTGTAGCCGTCCGGCTGCAGGATGGGGTCCACCATCAGGCTGGCGGCTTCAAGGCTACCCGCCAGGTAGCCGTACTTATAATAGGTTTCCTGCCAGGCCCAGCCGTAAGTGGTGGCGGGCTTGATGGGGTTGGGGCTGAAATACCCCAGATACAGCACCGCAAAAATGCCGCAGGCGCAGGCCAGCGCATGGGCGCCGCGCTGTTTCCAGCTGCGCTTATGCTTGCCGGCCAGTTTGACCTGCACAACGGCAGCCACCAGCACCGGGATGTACAGCAGCGCAATGGTAATAACTGTCTGGGTAATGTGCAGGGTATAACTGCCCATCACCTCTGCCGCAGTGCCCAGGTTCAGGATGTCCTGCGGCATCAGGGCAGAACCATGCAGGTCCCGCGTGTAATAGTTGACCAGCGCCAGCACGGTAAAAATCAGGCCGGAAACGCCGGTTGCAATGCCCCAGCTGCCGCACAGGGCAAACACCACCAGCGTCAGGCAGAACGCCGTCAGCGCATTGAGCGGTGCGTATACCGGCCACTGCCCCGCCATGTAGTTGGCAGTTACGCCGTCAGAAATTTCTAACTGGTAGCGCGCCACAAAGGCCGCTGCCACAGCCAGCGCAAATGGCAGCACCGTGCCAAGCCAGAAGCGCTTGCTTTTTAATGTTTTTTTGATGTTTTGCATGGGTATCCAGTTCCTTCGCTTTGTTTGTTCATTAAGTTGCGGTCAACATTCCGCGTCAACACACCGAATGTCCGGTATGCCCGCAAAAGGGCATATTAGGTTAGTATATCATATTTTATGCCGGTTGTGAATCACCGTTTTTCGGCCAAATGCTGCCACTTGTTCCAAATCCGGCCCGCCCGCGCAGATTTTGCATTTACCAACCTACGCTTTCATGTTATAATATTAGTTAATCATCATTTTACCCCATAGACGGAGGCTATTCTATGAAAATTCCTGCAAAAGGTTTTACTCACGGCGGCAAGTTCCATGCAGACGATGTGTTTGCCACAGCGCTGCTGATGATTGTGCGGCCGGATATCAAAGTAACCCGCGGTTTTGTTGTGCCGGATGGTTTTGACGGCATTGTGTACGATGTGGGCTGCGGTATGTTTGACCACCACCAGGAACCGCGCGAAAGCCGCCCCAACGGCGTGCCCTATGCGGCCTTTGGCCTGCTGTGGCGCGTGTTGGGTGCCCAGCTGGTGGGTGCCCACCAGGCCCGCCTGCTGGATGAAAATTTTGTTCAGCCCCTGGACTTGAACGATAACACCGGCGAACAGAACTCCCTGGCCGATGCCATCGGCAGCTTTAACCCCGTGTGGGATTCCGGCGAAGATTCCGATGCCTGCTTCTGGCGCGCCGTGCCCTTTGCCAAGCAGGTGCTGGAAAACGAGATTGCCGCAGCCAACGCCGTGAACCGCGCGGACGAGACCGTCCAGAACGCCTACAAGAACTCCAAGGACGGCATTGTGGTCCTGCCAGACTACATGCCCTGGAAAAACGGCCTGTACAAAACCGATGCCCTGTTTGTTGTCTACCCCAGCCAGCGCGGCGGCTACAGCGCCCAGTGCGTGACCGATTACAAGACCCGCCGCAGCAAGGTGCCGTTCCCGCCCGCATGGGGCGGCCAGCCGGAGGAGATCCTGCGCGAAAAGAGCGGCCTGGCTCTCAAGTTCTGCCACCCCAGCCGTTTCCTTGTCACCGCGGAAACCAAAGAGGATGCCATTGAGGCATGCCGCCGTGCCCTGCGCGCCGCCGGAAGGCCGGTGAGCGCACAGTGAGCGCCGAAACTCTAGAGCAGTTTGGTCCCCGCCCCAGCACCGCGGCGGACTGCCAGCCAGACCCGGCTTCCGCCTGGGTCTACATGGTGCGCTGCGCGGATGGCAGCCTGTATTCCGGCTGGACCAATGACCTTGCCCGCCGCCTGCGCGCCCACAAGGGCGGCAAGGCCGGTGCCAAGTATACCCACGCCAAAGGTGCCGTTAAGCTGACCTATGCCGAGCGCTGCACCGATAAAAGTGCCGCTCTGAAGCGGGAAGCCGCCCTGAAAAAGCTGCCAAAACCCGAAAAGGAAGCCCTTGCCGCCCAGTGGACCGCTGAAAACACCATCACCCTGCGGGATGCCGCGCCGGAGGACGCCGCCGCCGTGGCGGAGCTGTACAACTGGTATGTCACCCACTCCACGGCCACTTTCCAGTATGACCTGTGTACCGAGGAATTCCAGCGCGAAAATATCGCCTATGTGCAGCAGCGCGCACCGTTCCTGGTTGCCGTCAATGCAGCGGGCAAGCTGTGCGGCTTTGCCTGCGCCCACCCCTGGCACAGCCGCACAGCTTATGCGTGGGATGTGGAGCTAACCGTTTACTGCGCCCACGACTGTGTGGGCCAGGGGGTTGGCGGGCGGCTGTACAAAGCCCTGCTGGACGGCGTGCGCCAGCGCGGCTACTGCAACGCCGTTGCCCTTGTGACTGGCCAGAACAAAGAGAGCTGCGCGTTCCATAAGGCGCTCGGCTTCAAAAAAATCGGCGTGGAACCCCGCACTGGGTACAAGTTCGGCCAATGGCTGGACCTTGACTATTGGTGGATGGACCTGCGCCCCGGCCAGGAGCCTCCGGAGCCGGTGCGCCTGGGGCGATAAAACTGCATAACACAAAATTAAGCGGAGCACTGCTGATTGGCAGCGCCCCGCTTTTGTTATAAAGATTTGTAGGGCGCGATGCCTGCATCGTCCCGCATACTGAGCTGCAACCATGGTATACTGTCATCAACATCCTATCTCCCCGCCGCGCGTTTTTGTTTTCCACAAGAAGCCCCTCTGTTTGTGGAAAACCGTTCAGATTCTTTTCACTTTTCCCTGTCGTTACGCGGTCTGCATTCCTGTTTTTGCCCACAAACTGCCCTTGTTCACGCAAAGTTTACCGGAATTTCCAGCTATTTCATGCCTTGTTCATCCGCAGTTCATTTTTATTCTTCATGATAGAATCTATCGGGGGCCCCTATTACCGCCCCCAACTGGAGGAATTGTTATGCACGAAACCCAACAGCCGCGCGACCCCAAAAAGACGACCGGCATTGTATATGCCGTGATCCTTGTGGTGTTGCTGCTGCTCAATTTCTGGGCCTTCCCCGCCATGATGAAAGGCCAGGTCAAACAGGTCGATTACGGCACCTTCCTGAACATGCTCGAAGGCGGCGAGCTGAGCACCGTTGAAATTCAGGATCAGCAGATCTATTTTGTGGACAAAAACGATACCACCTACTGCACCAACTCCATTGCGCAGGACCTGCAGCTGGTCAACCGGTTGGAAAGCGCCGGCGTTTCCTTTGGCAAGGTGTACAACCAGACCACCTGGGTGGATACCCTGCTGGGTTGGGTCATCTCGCTGCTGCCCATGATCATCCTGATCGTCTGGTTCAACCGCATGATGCGCAAGCGGGTCGGTGAAATGACCGGCGGCGCCAACAGCATGATTTTTGGCGGCGGCAAATCCGGTGCCAAACAGTATGTCGTTGAGGATGGCAAGTCCATCAAATTTGCCGATGTTGCCGGTGAGGACGAAGCCAAAGAGAGCCTGCAGGAAATCGTTGACTTCCTGCATAACCCCAAGCGTTACGAAGATATCGGTGCCAAAATGCCCAAGGGCGTTCTGCTTGTCGGCCCCCCGGGCACCGGTAAAACCCTGCTGGCCCGCGCTGTTGCCGGCGAAGCCGGTGTTCCCTTCTTCTCCATTGCGGGTTCTGAATTTGTCGAGATGTTCGTCGGCATGGGCGCTTCCAAGGTGCGTGACCTCTTCAAACAGGCCAACGAAAAAGCCCCCTGCATTATCTTTATTGATGAGATCGATACCATCGGCAAAAAGCGTGACGGTGCTTCCGGTATGGGCGGCAACGATGAACGCGAGCAGACCCTGAACCAGCTGCTGACCGAAATGGACGGGTTTGACGCCGCCAAGGGTGTTATCATTCTGGCCGCCACCAACCGTCCTGAATCCCTTGACCCCGCTTTGACCCGCCCCGGCCGTTTTGACCGTCGTGTGCCCGTGGAGCTGCCCGACCTGAAAGGCCGCGAAAGCATCCTGCGCCTGCACGCTCAAAAGGTCAAAATCGGCCCCGACTGTGACTTTGCCGTGGTTGCCCGCATGACTCCCGGTGCTTCCGGTGCCGAGCTGGCCAATATCATCAACGAAGCCGCCCTGGGCGCTGTGCGCCACCACCGCATGGCCGTTACCCAGTACGACCTGCAGGAAGCCGTGGATACCATCCTGGCCGGTGCCCAGAAAAAGAATAAGATCCTGAGCGACAAAGAAAAGTGCATCGTGGCCTACCACGAAGTCGGCCATGCCATGGTTGCCGCCCTGCAGAGCCATTCCGCCCCCGTGCAGAAAATCACCATTGTGCCGCGCACTTCCGGCGCGCTGGGTTTCACCATGCAGGTAGAGGACGGCGACCACACCCTGATGACCAAGGAAGAGATCCTGGCCAAAATTGCCACCATGACCGGTGGCCGTGCCGCCGAAGAAGTGGTGTTCAGCTCCATCACCACCGGCGCATCCAACGATATCGAGCAGGCCACCAAGATGGCCCGCGCCATGATTACCCGCTACGGCATGACCGACGACTTTGACATGGTTGCCCTGGAAACCGTGAACAACGCCTACCTGGGCGGCGATGCCAGCCTGGCCTGCAGTGAGCGCACAGCCGCCACAGTGGACGATAAGGTCGTGGAAGTCGTCAAGCAGCAGCATGAAAAAGCCAAACAGATGCTGATTGAAAACCGCGGCAAGCTGGACGAGATTGCCAAGTACCTGTACGAGAAAGAAACCATCACCGGCGAAGAGTTCATGCGCATCCTGACCGCTGTTCCCCAGCTGCCCACCGGTGCCGTGGAACAGTAAAGTCTCCGCCCTGCGCGTTTTCTTTGTAAAATAACGGTGCCCCCGCCCTATGCAGTTCATTTACCGCACGGGCGGGGGTGTTTTGTTGTAATTCCGTAGGGGCGCACACCATGCACCCATCCGTTTTATATCATCACACTACAGCGCTTTCTCACAAAGCACACCATGTAATAGCGCCATTTTATGGCCAGCCGTTACCCATTTGTAGGGGCCGCTGCTCACCTCTTTCCGAAAAACGCAATAAAAATGCTGTCTTTCTCCACATCAGGGAAAGGCAGCATTCTTCTTTATCCGTTCAGATCTTCGCCGTTGCTGGCAATCACATTTTTATACCATCCAAAGGACTTTTTTCTGTACCGTGCCGCCGCCCTGTTCGAGTACCGGGAAAAGCACCAGTGATCCTGCCGGGCTTTATTTTGCCTGTGTGCCCTCTGGGAAGATGATCTTGTTCACAAAGAAGAAGATCACCATGGAAATGCCGCCATTGAGCACGGTGGTGCCAATGTTGTAGATGAAATCCGGCACCAGCAGGCCCGCAACCGCCACCCACACGCAGTTGATGGAGTTGACGATGCAGGTGATCAAGCAGAACGCCACCACATACCAGGCGATCTGCTTGACCAGGTTGCCCTTGCTGCGGAAGACAAAGTTGCGCTGGATGGGAAAGTTTATGCATTCTCCCACCACCATGGCAACCATGTAGGCGCAAAAGTACGGCAGACCGCCATGGGCGGAATCATACCCCAGGATGTTCCACTGGAAGGTTTCTCCAAACAGCGTGACCGGGATGCCCGGCCAGCCAAAATCCACCACCGGCAAGCTGCTGAACGCCGCCGGCAAAAATTGCAGCAGCAGGTATTTGAACACCGTAACCAGGTTGGATACGATCACAAACAGTCCGCCTTCGCGCACCCACTTGGCTGCGGCGGGGTGTTTTGCCGCAAAATTATTCCATAGCTGCATAAATAGCCCCTCTCTTTCCTCAGCTGTTGCGCAGGCGTTGTTCCAGCTGTGCGTTCAGTACCAGGTTTTTCACGGCTTCTATGATCACCCGCACAAGGCCGATGATCCAGAATCCCTGTAATTCCATCACAATGCCATCCACCATGCCCATGCTGATGGCACCGCTGGTCATTTTGGCCAAGGCACGCAGCGGCATGTTGTACTGGAACAGCACATTCAGGTCCGGCTTGCCGCGCTTGTAGCTGGCGTTCAGCAATGCGGTAAGCACCAGCCAGATCAGCCAGCCCAGCGGGCTGCGGCTGTGGTTCAGCTCGCCCAGGGTCATGTTGCGGTCAATTTTAACTTTTCCCTGCTGCACCGGGCGGCCCAGCAGGGTGGCCCATTCGTCATCCGGCACGCTCTGCACCTTGCCGCTGGTATAGTGCGGCAGATGCTTGCCCGCATAGGGGTTGGGTGCGCCGGTACCGGCCACTTCCACCACGGCGGTCAGGCGGATGTCCGCACTGGACGCGCCGACCCGCAGCTCATAGCTGCCGCCTTCCACTTCCCAGCTGTCGGTCTTGGTGTTCCAGTAGCGGAATGCCTTGTCGTCCAGCGGGATGGTCACGGTCTTGCTTTCGCCGGGCTGCAGCTGCACCTTGGCAAAGCCTTTCAGCTCCTGTGCGGGGCGGAACACTTCTGCCCCGGGTTTTGCCACATACAGCTGCACGATCTCTGCTCCGGCGCGCTTGCCGGTGTTGGTTACGGTCAGGGTCACGCCATTGGAAGCGGCCTGCAAATTGCTGTAGGCAAAGCTGGTGTAGCTTAACCCATAGCCAAAGGGGAATGCCACCGGCACACCGGCGGTCTGGTAATAGCGGTAGCCGACATACAGCCCCTCGCGGTACTGCACCATGCGGCCCGGCCCGGCAAAGTTATCCTTGGCGGGGGTATCCGCATAGGCGTTGACCCAGGTTTCGGCCAGCTTGCCGCTGGGGTTCACTTTGCCGGTCAGCACATCCAGCATGGCGCCCGCCCCCGCCTGGCCGCCCAGCGCACCATACACCAGGGTACGGCAGTGTTTGAGCCACGGGGTTTCCAGCGAAGCCCCTGCGCTGAGCACCACAACGGTGTTGGGGTTGGCCTGCTGCACGGCCTTTAACAGTTCGATCTGGTTGTCCGCAAGGCGCATATCGCCGCGGTCCAGACCCTCACTTTCCTTGATTTCATCCAGCCCCAGGCAGAGCAGCACCACTTCGGCCTTTTGGGCCAGGGCTACAGCCTCGGCCTGTTTGGCGGCATCCGGTTTGCCCTGGCGGTCAAAGCCGGGGGCAAAGCCCACGCTGGCCAGGCCGCTCTCTTTCAGGCAGTCCAAAAAGGTATCCACCTTGATGGAGTTGACCGCGCTGGAGCCAGCGCCCTGGTACCGCGGTGTCTGGGCAAAGTCGCCGATCACGGCAACTTTTGCGCCCTCGGCCAGCGGCAGCAGGTCGTTCTCGTTTTTCAGCAGCACAATGCTTTCGGCTGCGGCGCGGCGGGCCAGGGCGTGGTGAGCGTCCGCATCAAAGGTGCGGCTGTGGGAGTGCACGGCGGCATGGGTATCAAACACCAGCGTCAGCAGCTCGTCCAGCCGGGCGTCCACATCCGCTTCGGTAATTTTGCCGCTCTGCACAGCCTGCATCAGCTCGCGCACCGCGTCCCCGCCGGGGGCGGGCATTTCCAGCGTGGAGCCGTTCTGTACGCCCAGGGCATGGTCATTGCTGCCGCCCCAGTCCGTTACCACAGCGCCGTCAAAGCCCCATTCCCCGCGCAGGATGTCCATTAACAGGTGGCGGTTCTCGTTGGCGTAAGTTCCGTTGATGAGGTTATAGCTGCTCATGATGGTCTTGGGCTTTGCTTCCTTGACCACGATCTCAAACCCGGTCAGGTACAGCTCCCGCAGCGTGCGTTCATCCACCGCAGAGTCCGACGCCATGCGTCGCAGTTCCTGGCTGTTGACGGCAAAGTGCTTGGGGCAGGCCGAAATACCGTTGGACTGGATGCCCCGCACATAGCTCGCGGCCATTTTGCCGGAAAGATACGGATCCTCGGAGAAATACTCAAAGTTGCGGCCGCACAAGGGGCTGCGCTTGGTGTTCAGGCCCGGCCCCAGCAGCACGGCAACTTCCTGCGCGGCGGCTTCTTCGCCCATGGCCTGGCCGATCTGCTCGCCCAGGGCGGGGTCCCAGCTGCACGCCACAGTGGCTGCCGTGGGGAAGCAGGTGGCCGGAACACTGGGGTTCAGCCCCAGGTGGTCCGCCGCGCCCGCCTGCTTGCGCACGCCGTTCGGACCATCAGAAAGGGTGATGGACGGAATATTATTTTTCGGCAGTGCACGGGTCCCAAAGGTAGTAGCGCCCGAAAGCAGCGCACATTTTTGCTCTAAATTCAGTTTTTTGATGATTTCCTGTGTATTCATAATCATCTTAAATTTTTATTTTGTTACCGCAGTCGCTTCCGATTCCACAGATGCAAAATAAATTCCTTCCTGTGCATCAGCCTGAATTGTTACGGTATAGCTGCCATCGCTTACACCCGTAAATGCTGTTGCACCGCTGCGGTGGTGGTATGTGCCCGTTTTTGCCATCGGGCCAAAGCCATCAACATATTCCTCGTCTTCCTGCGCCAAATCTTCCAGTTTGATTTTGGTCGTCTGCACAACATCCGCTCCGCTGTACAGCGTCAAGGTAAAGGTCTGCGGCGGATATTCCAACTCAGAATATGCTTCAAACACATCCTGATCCATGGTAACCGTTACAGTATCTCCACTTTGCACCGCTTCGCTTACAGCACCAGGCGCTGCATAAACACCCACATAAGTTCCTGTTACACTGTCCGACAGGCCGCGCTTATAGTCCGATGTTGTTGTCATCACATAAGCGTTATACTTTGCGCCGGGGGTACAGTCTGCGCTTAGGTCCACCGTTCCCGCATAATTTGCGTTGCTGTCATCCGCCAGAATGTTGGAAGATGTAAAGGTATAATAATCTTCCTGCTTGCCTTCTGCATCAAAGCCATACAGACGGATTGCATAGGTACGGCCTTTGTCAACACCGGTAAAGGAATACTCACCGGTTTCAAAATTAAAGCTCAGGTTCGTTGCCACTGCGGCCGCTGCTTTCGTATCCGTTTTGGCTCCGCCGCAGCCAGCCAGAACAAGGCTGGCCCCCACAGCAAGCGTAAACATCGCTGCAACGCCATAATGATTCCACTTGTTTTTCATCGTCAAATCGCCTCTCTCTTATGCTTTTGCAGCCTTTTTCTTGTTCTTCTTTTTGGCAAACAGCTCCGGCTTGAACATATGCAGTGCAATCAGCACGATTGCAACAACCAAGATAACATCCACCACACCCAGTGCGATCAGCCAGTACGGAGTCCAGTTGCGGGTCGTCGTCATCAGGGAAGAATTCGCCAAAACCATCAGATGGCGCTTGGTTGCCTGGCGCAGAAGCTGCATGCCATAGCCACTCTTCAGGGTCGTATCGGTAACATTCACACCCATGGCCAGCTGCATATCCACGCCTGCGCGCAGGGCCAAGTCACCATTGCTGACAGCAAATGCGTCTGTGTTTACAACGCCCTGGAAGCCCCATTCATTGCGCAGCACCTGGGTAAGCATTGCATAGCTGTAGCCAACCATACTGGTACCAATGCGGTTATAAGATTCCATGATGCCGGTCAGACCAAGCTGGTTCAGGCCATCGCCCGTTACGTTGTGAATTGCCACTTCAAAAGCGCGCAGATAAATTTCACGCATTGCCTGCTCGTTGGACCAGATGCAAACGCCGTTGCGGTTGGTTTCCTGATCATTCAGTGCAAAATGTTTGGCAAACACATAAATGCCGCGGCTCTGCAGGCCGGTCACCATATTAGCTGCCATCATACCGCTCAGCAGCGGGTCTTCGGAATAATATTCAGCTGCACGGCCGCCGAAAGCGGAGCGGTGAATGTTCATACCAGGGCCGTAAGTACCACTGACACCGTTGACCAGATCTTCATCACCGTAAGCTTCGCCTTCCTTCAAAGCAAGGTCTACATTCCAGGTTGCTGCCAGCACAGTTTCGGTGGCATATTCAGCAGCTTCCAAGCCGCTTGCCAGGTCATGGATGCCGTTCGGGCCATCACATTCGGTTGCCTGCGGTTTGCCAATAGAATCCACAGCAGGCGAACACCAGCCGCAGTTACCATACAGGTTGTTCATTTCATCAACGCTCATGTGGTTCATCAACTGTTCCCACACTGCATTGTCCGGGTCAACAATGCCAGCTGCATCTGCCAGCATTACACCGTTTTTCTCACCATTTGTATAGGTAGTTCCCTGTGCAGGGTCATCATTCAGATCAATGGTGCTTCCGCCATTGCCGTTGGTCAGCAAAGCAATCGTTGCCGCGTTGGCAGTTGCGTTTTCGCTTGCTTCACGGCTAGGATAGGTTCCTTCCCAATCTGCACGGGAAAGATACGGCAAGGTCGTGCCGATATTACCATCGCCAGCAGTCACATCATCAAACTGGTTCGTCGCCACAGTTTCATCCGTGCTGCGGGCGGTCGTATCATACTTGATGGTCTGATCCACAGTAAAATCATATGTCAGGTCATTCTTCACTGTATGGGCATCGCTGCGCAGGCTAAGGGTATAAGTACCGGCATCCAGCACATAGCACTTGTCCGTCTTATAATCGTAAGATGCCATGTCATCATAATTCATGGTCATGCTCACGGTCTGGCTCTCGCCCGGCTGGAGCAGATCAGTTTTTGCAAAAGCGCCCAGAACAACCGCAGATTTTTCAATTCCACCGGGGGTATAGGGTGCGGTGTAATACAGCTGTACCACATCTTTGCCCGCCACATTACCGGTATTGGTTACCTTAACACTTACCTTTACCTGGCCGCCCTGGCTGCCTACTTCCCACTGCGGGTCGCTCCAATCAAACGTGGTATAGCTCAGGCCATAGCCAAAGGGATACTGAACAGCTTTCTGATACTCTGCTTCTTCCTCCGGGGTATAAACATTGTCATCCCCAATGTAACGGGTCTCGTAATAGCGATAACCTACATAGATGCCTTCCTGGTAGTACATGTACTTGCCGTTGTTGGCATCGCCATTGCCGTCGATCGTAAGACCACTGTTTGCATAAGTAAAATCGCCAAAGTTTTCATAAGCTGGCGAACTGGTCACATCATAAGCATAGGTATCAACCAAATGGCCGGACGGGTTGTATTCACCCATCATTGCTTTCGCTACAGCAATCGTACCAGTGGTGCCAGGGCCGCCTGCCCAAATTGCAGCATCCACCTTGTTGTCCTCAATAAAGCCAAGGTCCATAGGATTGCTTGTGTCAATGACAATGATGACCTTATCAAACGTTGCTTCCAGCTTTGCCAACAGTTCTTCTTCTGCCGGCTGCAGCTGCAGGTAATGCCGCCCGGCTTCACCACCGTAATAACCGGCCATATCCAGCGGGCAGTCATTGCCTTCGCCTGCCATACGTCCGATTACATAAACCGCCACATCCGAGTAAGCCTTTGCATCCTGCCAGAACGTTGCGCTGTACTCATCATATTCGGCCAGTGTTTCTTCATAAATGTTAAAGTCTGCATTACTGACCGTCATGCCTGTCATCGAAGCGCGCTTCTGCGCAGTCGTCTGGTAGAACTTCGTCAGATCCGGGTTCAGCTGCAAACCAGCAAATTCAAAACCATCAATAAAGTTAAAATTCTGATCTTCATTATGGTGGCCGCCGGAGCCATAATCGGTGTAAACCGTCTTGTAGCTGTTATAGCCGAACAAATTGATTTTGTCCGTTCCCAACGGCAGGGTATCATTATCGTTTTTCAGCAGCACAAGACCTTCGCTCTCTACTTCCTCGCAAAGCTGTAATGCCTGCGTGTAGGCATCATCTCTTGAAAGGTCCGTCATGCTGTTTGCACTTTCGGAAGATGTCACAAACCGTTGCATGTACGCCTGAATCTGCGAATAATAGATGGAACACAGGCTGTTTCCTACGATTCCCGCAGCAAGCAAAACCGCAATGGATGCTCCCCCTACAATATGTTTCGATTTTTTCATAGTTACCTCCTGTTTGCCGCATGGAGTTTTCTGCTTTGCTATTTGGCAGCAGGTTCTTCACCAGCAAAACAAATGTTTTCTCCTTTGATTATGCCGCCCTCCGGATGGCAGCCAGCGTGGATTTTACTCCCCGCTTGTTTAAGTATATTGTAGCAAACAGCTTTTTCTTTGAATTATTTTTTGCATAAACTGTTATTTCTGCCGCACATTTTGCCAAAAAATCATTTTTCTATCAAAATTCATTGTGCATTTCTTACAATCAAAATTCAGTCTGCTTTGTGCACCCTGCCAAACAGTACGAAAAAGCGGC
>OLPN01002648.1_pt1 | contig 13601 bp, 10 predicted proteins | sample 1672601 | NCBI WGS metagenome assembly OLPN01 (sample SAMEA3136704, study PRJEB25190) | human gut metagenome | reverse complement strand
GCAAGTTTCCTTGAACTGTTTGACGGAGATCAGGAGACAATTGATAAGATCGATCCGATGATCGCTGAGAAGATGGGATTTAAGGCATGTTATCCGGTATCCGGACAGACTTATTCAAGAAAAGTAGACACAAGAGTACTGAATGTACTGGCAGGAATTGCTGCAAGTGCTCACAAATTCTCTAATGATATCCGTCTGCTCCAGCATTTGAAAGAAATTGAAGAACCATTTGAGAAGACACAGATCGGATCTTCAGCAATGGCTTATAAGAGAAACCCGATGAGAAGTGAGAGAATTGCTTCCCTTTCAAGATATGTGATGATCGATGCACTTAATCCGGCAATCACATCTGCAACACAGTGGTTTGAGAGAACACTTGATGATTCCGCTAACAAGCGTCTGAGTGTTCCGGAAGGATTCCTTGCAATCGACGGAATACTTGATCTTTGTCTGAACGTTGTAGACGGACTGGTTGTATACCCGAAAGTAATAGAGAAGCGTCTGATGTCCGAACTTCCATTCATGGCAACAGAGAATATTATGATGGATGCTGTTAAAGCCGGTGGAGACCGTCAGGAGCTGCACGAAAGAATCCGTGAGCTTTCTATGGAAGCAGGAAGAAATGTAAAAGAGAAGGGACTTGACAATAACCTTCTTGAACTGATCGCAGCAGATCCGGCATTCAACCTGACTTTAGAGGATCTTCAGAAGACAATGAAACCGGAGAAATATGTTGGACGTGCAAGTGAGCAGGTAGATGCTTATCTTAAAAATGTGATCCGTCCACTGCTTGAAAAGAATAAAGAGATCCTTGGCGTGAAGGCTGAAATTAACGTATAGAATCCTTGGAATCTATCAGGACAAAGCGGAAAAATCAAAGGGATGTTGCATTTGGTTGCAGCATCCCTTTTTCTTTGATAAACTAAAATTATTTCGTATATTAAAATGTGGGGGAAAGAGAAAGGAATAAGAGAACATGGATATAGGACTGAATTGGAATGAATGGCATCAGGAAGCGGCGAGAAAACCATATGTCAGAGTGGGAGTGACTTTATTAAGTGGTGCGCTGATTCTGATGTCTGCACAGGAAATTGTTTCATTATATTTGGAAAAGAATCTGATTTCCGAAATAGAGGTCTGTGCGACAACAGAGGATATAAATGTGTCAGGAAATGATCTGCCGGAAAAAGTAACAATAGAAGCTATCCAGACAGATGTTAACCAGGCGGATGTTAACCAGGCAGCGGCTGTTCCGGCGGAAATTTTAGTGGAAGAACCTATAGTAGAAGAAATTGCGGTGGAAGAACCCGTGGTAGAAGAGATTGTGGCAGAAAAACCAGGTGTAAAAAGAGATACAACTATAAATGGTGCAAGTGAACCGATAATTACAAATCCTGATTCAATGGAAAATGTAAAAAATGAAACTGAGGAGGAAGAAGAGCCAATAGAGGTGGGGAATATAAATACAGGATATCTTATTAATGCGGAAGGTGTGATCTATGGACTTTCAGGAAGCAAAGAAGTGATACAGGATGGAGTACTGCTCTTTCCTGAAGAAGGATGTTCCCAAATTGCGGGAGGAGCGCTGTCGGATCTTGGTTCTGCTGTAGAAGAGATTGAAATTCCTGTTAATATAACAAATATTCAGTCAGGAGCATTTGCGGGGCTGAGTAACCTGGGATGGATAGAAGCAGATGCAGCAAATCCAGCCTATGTTACGGTAGATGGTGTACTCTACACGGCAGATGGCACAGTTCTTCTTGCATTTCCGGCAGCGTGGACAGGAACCTTTCAGGTGCCGGAAAGTGTGAAAAGTTTTGCGGAAAGTGCATTTGATGGAACAAATCTGGAATGTATTGATGCAAGATCCTGCACACTTGAACAGACGGGAAGTATTCCTGAAACGGTGAAACTTTTGGAGTAAAAGAAAAACATTGATTTTGTTTGTTGAAGAATCTAGGGAGTTGCGCTATAATATGACGAGATATGAACAATAACAAACAGGAATTGGAGAAGATAGAATGAGTAAGAAAGTAAGAACAAGATTTGCACCAAGCCCGACAGGAAGAATGCATGTGGGTAACTTAAGAACAGCACTTTATGCGTATCTGATCGCAAAGCATGAAGGGGGAGATTTCCTTCTTCGTGTAGAGGATACAGACCAGGAACGTTTTGTGGAAGGTGCACTTGATATCATTTACAGAACAATGGAGAAAACAGGTCTTATCCATGATGAAGGACCGGATAAAGATGCCGGATATGGACCGTATGTACAGAGTGAGCGTAATGCATCAGGCCTTTATCTTAAATATGCAAAGCAGCTTGTAGAGCAGGGAGACGCTTATTACTGTTTCTGTGACAAAGAGCGTCTGGAGTCTTTAAAGACACAGGTTTCTGAAGGTGGAGTAGAGATTTCTGTTTATGATAAGCACTGCTTAAGTCTGAGCAAGGAAGAAGTAGAAGCGAATCTGGCAGCAGGTAAGCCATGGGTTATCCGTCTGAATGTACCGAATGAAGGTGAGACAACATTCCATGATGAGATCTACGGAGATATCACAGTTCCGAATGCAGAGCTTGACGATATGATCCTGATCAAATCTGATGGATTCCCGACATATAATTTTGCAAATGTAATTGACGATCATCTGATGGAGATTTCACATGTTGTTCGTGGAAATGAGTACTTATCTTCAGCACCGAAGTATAACCGCCTTTATGAGGCGTTTGGCTGGGAAGTACCGGTTTATGTACACTGTCCGCTGATCACAGATGAGAATCATAAGAAATTGAGCAAGAGATGTGGACATTCTTCTTATGAAGATCTGATCGAGCAGGGATATGTTTCAGAGGCAGTTGTGAATTATGTTGCACTGCTTGGATGGTGCCCGACAGACAACAGAGAGATCTTCTCTCTGGAAGAGCTTGTTGAGGCATTTGATTATCATCATATGAGTAAATCTCCGGCTGTATTTGATACAGTGAAATTGAAATGGATGAACGGAGAATATCTCAAGGCAATGGATTTTGATAAGTTCTATGCACTTGCGGAGCCTTATCTGAAAAAGGCAGTAACAAAGGACTATGATCTGAAGAAGATTGCAACACTTGTGAAGACAAGAATTGAGATTCTTCCGGAGATCAAAGAGCAGGTGGATTTCTTTGAAGAACTTCCAGATTATGATATTGCACTGTATACACACAAGAAGATGAAAACAGATCCTGAGAAGTCACTCGCACTTCTGAACGAGGTTCTCCCGGTTCTTGAGGCGCAGGAGGACTTTAGCAATGATGCATTGTTTGAGACATTGAAAACATTTGCAACAGAAAAAGGATACAAAGTAGGTTATGTAATGTGGCCGCTTCGTACAGCAGTTTCCGGAAAGCAGAATACTCCGGGCGGAGCAACAGAACTGATGGAAGTACTCGGAAAAGATGAGTCTCTTAGAAGAATCCGTCTTGGAATCGAGAAACTTCAGTAAGGACAGCGAAAAGAGGTACAATGGGATTTAATGAAGCACAGGCGCAGGCAATCCAGCACACAGACGGCCCATGTCTTGTACTGGCAGGCCCGGGATCGGGGAAGACGCTTACGATTGTAAACAGAGTAAAATACCTTATAGAGAAACAGAAAGTAAGACCAGAAGAAATTCTGGTCGTTACTTTTACAAGATTTGCAGCGGCGGAGATGAAATCCCGCCTCTGTTTGGTTATGGGCAAAAGAGATCTTCCGGTTACAGTGGGGACATTTCATGGAATCTATTATGGAATCCTGAAATGGGCTTATCGGATGAATCAGGAAAATATTCTTTCAGAGACAGAAAAATATCAGATTTTACGTGGCGTGATTAACAAAGAAAGAATGGAGATCTTTGATGAAGAAGATTTTATTCAGGATATTGTGGCAGAAATTGGAAAAGTGAAGAATAATCGGATTCCGCTGGAAGAATTTGTATCAGAAAAGTGTAGTGCAGATGCTTTTCGCAATATTTACCGTAATTATGAACGGCATAGAAAAGAACTGAAAAAGATTGATTTTGATGATATGCTGGTACTTTGTTATGAATTGTTCCGTTCAAGACCAGATGTACTTGCACAGTGGCAGAAGAAATTCAGATACGTTTTGATTGATGAATTTCAGGATATTAATCGAATTCAGTATGATGTGATCCGTATGCTGGCCCAGCCGGAGAATAATTTGTTCGTAGTGGGGGATGATGACCAGGCAATCTACGGATTTCGTGGAGCTGATTCGGAATTGATGCTTGGATTTGGAAAGGATTTCCCTGATGCAAAACAAATTCTGCTTGGAATGAATTACCGTTCGACAGCAAATATCGTACAGAATTCTTTGAAACTCATTGAAAATAATGTGGAGAGATATAGTAAAAAACTGGAAGCAAACCGTGAAGGCGGTTCCTGCCTTCATATTCAGGAAGTGAAAGATCCGGTGGAAGAGGCAGAATATGTTCTTGAAGAGATACAGAAATGTAAGGAGAATGGCATAAAAGAAGAGGAGATTGCGATTCTGTTCCGGGTTCATACAGATGCGAGAGCAGTGGTAGAAGCAATGGTGGAACGGAAGATCCCGTTTCAGATGAAAGAACATCTTCCGAATATCTATGAACACTTTATCGCAAAGGATATTATGGCATATTTCCGGCTGGCAACAGGAAAGCGGCGCAGACAGGATTTCTTACAGGTGATGAATCGGCCAAAGCGATATCTTGGAAGAGACAGCGTGTCAGGAAGTCAGGTTTCTTTTGAAGACATGCGGAAGTTCTATTGTGATAAAGACTGGATGATCGACCGGATTGATCAGTTTGAGTGGGATGTTAAGATGCTTATGAAGATGGCTCCGTATGCAGCAATCCAGTATATCAGAAAAAGGATTGGTTATGACGATTTTCTGAAAGAGTATGCATTTACACATCAGATAAACAGATCTGATCTGAATGAAGTACTGGCAGAGATCGAAGAGGCGGCGAAAGCATTTTCAAGTGTTGAAGAATGGTTTGCACATGTAGAAGAATATACGGAGACTTTGAAAGTGAAGGAAAAGGAAAGAAACAGACCACGTCCGGGTGTCCGGCTGATGACGATACATGCTTCCAAAGGGCTGGAATTCAAGCAGGTATTCCTGATTGCGGCGAATGAAGGAAGGATTCCGTATCAGAAGGCAAAGACAGATAAGGAGATCGAAGAAGAGAGAAGATTATTCTATGTGGCAATGACAAGGGCAAAAGATTTTTTGAAGATCTGTTATGTGAAAATAAAAAACGGGAAAGAAGTTACTCCCTCCCGTTTTGTAGACGAACTATTGAAAAACTGACCGGATGTCAGTCACTTTGCTGACATCCTCAAGACTTAGTCCTCCAGGTCATCTAATGCATCAAGATCGATATCGCCGAAATCCTGTGTATCCAGCCATTCGTTGAATATAGCGGAAACACGGTCGAATTCTTCATCTTCTTCGATGTTCTCAAGTCCAGGTTCTTCCTCTTCTCCGTTATCAATGAAACGATACAGATAGATCTGACCGTCTGTGTTATCACCGTTTTCATCCAGTGGAAGAAGTGCAATATACTCCTTTTCCTCTGCTTCAAAAATATTGAGAACAGCGCATTCAAGTTCCTCATTATTCTCCAGTGTCAAAGTGACTGTGAGGGATTCGTTTTCGTTCATAATCTTCTCCTTTGAATCTGTGTTGTATTTCATTCCGTATTGACCAGCCAGGTGTTCAAAACGAGAATGAACAGCTATCTTGATGGTAACAAAAAGAGGAGAAAAAAGCAAGATAAGATTGACTTTCGGGTTAAACAAGGTAGAATAAAAGTGTTACTGATAGAAGTGAAAGGATAATAGACAATATGAAGAAAAAATGGATACTGTGCATGGTGGCAGTTTTGTGTATAGCGGTAGCATTGCTTGGATGTGGAAAGAAAAATGTTGGAACACCGGAAGACAATGCAGTAGTAGAAGAGGATGATAAGAAAAATGATAATACAGAGGAAGGTGGCAGACTGTTTGGATTTAGTGGGATCGATATGTCGAATCCTTTTTATGACACATTAAAAAATTCTGTCCAGACAGCATTGGAGGCTCAAGGTGACCGCCTGATGGTTCGTGATCCGGCATCAGATGCTGATTTGCAGAATGAACAGATTCGGGAGCTGATCAACGAAGGGGTACAGGCAGTATTTCTTTGTCCGGTAGACTGGGAGAAAATCACTCCCGCACTTGAAGCCTTAAAAGAGGCAGATATTCCGGTGATCAATCTTGATACAGAAGTAAAAGAGACAAGCCTTGTATCTGCATTTGTAGGGTCAGATAATGAGAATGCGGGATATGTGTGCGGGCAGGATCTTCTAGTTCAGAAACCAGATGGCGGTAAAATTGTGATTGTAGAAAGTCCTGGGGTAAACTCAGTGAATGAAAGAATTACCGGATTCGAAGAAGCTGTAGCAAACAGTGGCTTCGAAGTGATAAAAAGAATTGAGTCGTTGGGAGACAGCAGCAATGTAAAAGATGAGATGACACAAGTCCTGAACGAAAACAGTGAGATCGCTGCTGTTATGTGCGGAAGTGATCCGATGGCAGAACAGGTGATGGCAGCGATCACAGAAGTGCAGAGAACGAATATCTGCGTGTATAGTGTGGATGGTTCTCCGGTGACAAAGACAGCACTGGTGAATGGTACAGGAGGAATGACCGGGATAGGAGCGCAATCCCCGATCAATATGGGAAAGACAGCAGTAAAGGTGGCGACAGCATTACTGGCAGACAAAGATTATGAGAAAGAAAATTATGAGGAAACTTTCTTTATAAATCGTGATAATGTTGAAATGTATGGAACAGATGGATGGCAGTAATTTATTGATTGCTCAAGAAAGGGGTTAAAGATGAGGAAGACAAAGGGGAGTCCGCAGCCATTTGGAGTGGATATCAAAGGTAAAAATATAAATTTTGCCGTTCAGGTAGCAAAAGGGAAGACCTGTGAACTTTTACTGTATAAGAGAGGGAAAGAAGTTCCGGAATATCAGTTTGATATGCCGGAGGAAGAAGGCGTTGGAGAAGTACGTTTCTTATCTGTTGAAGGTCTGAAGGCAGATCGATATGAATACAATTTTCTGATTGATGGGAAAGTATGTGTGGATCCATATGTAAAAGAACTTGCAGGAAAAGAGAAATTTGGTGTAGAACGGAAACTTCAGGAACATCAGATTCGTGGGAAAATTGTTTCAATGGAGGACTATGACTGGCAGGAAGATCAGCGTCTACATCTCCCATGGGAAGATGTAGTGGCTTATGGTTTGCATGTGCGTGGATTTACAAAACATTCTTCTTCAAAAGTGGTGCATAAGGGAACATTCCAGGGGGTTGTTGAAAAACTGGATTATTTAAAAGAACTTGGAGTCAACCAGATTCAGTGTATGCCGGTCTATGAATTTGAAGAGTGCGGAAAAACGAAAGTGAACTATTGGGGATATGGTAAAGGTTTTTATTTTGCCCCTAAAAAAGCCTATGCATCTGGAAAAAGTGCAGTTCTTGAGTTGAAAGATATGGTGCGTGCATGTCATAGTCAGGGCATAGAAGTTGTACTGGAGATGCCATTTGTTCCGGGAATATCAGCAAATTATGTAACGGAATGTCTGCGTTTCTATATGCTGGAGTATCATGTGGACGGATTTGTTCTGAATCCTTATAACGTGCCGTGGGAGCAGCTGATAGAAGATCCTTTTTTGAAAGATATCAAGCTGATGCAGAAAGATGATGGTTTCCAGAATGTGATGCGTCGCTTCTTAAAAGGTGACGAGAATATGGTAAATGATGTGATCTGGGCGTTAAAAAATCGTTCATCGGAGAACGGAAAATGCAATTATATTACAACACAGACAGGATTCACATTATGGGATTTAGTATCTTATGATTGTAAACATAACGAAGAAAACGGTGAGAAGAACCTGGATGGACCAGACTATAATTACAGTTGGAACTGCGGAGCAGAAGGACCAAGCAGAAAACGCGCAGTTGTCAATCTTAGAAAGAATCAGGTGAAGAATGCATTAGAACTCCTGTTGACGGCTCAGGGAACTCCATGCCTTCTTGCAGGGGATGAATTCTGTAATTCGCAGAGAGGAAATAACAATGCATATTGTCAGGATAACGAGACAGGATGGGTGAACTGGACACAGTTGAAGAAAGATGACTGGCTGTTTCAGTATACAAAGAAACTGATCGGGCTGAGAAAAGAACATCGTTGTCTCCACCAGAGTACAGCACTATCCGGAATGGATACCACGAGATGTGGCATACCGGACGTATCCTACCATGGAGAAAATGCATGGCAGGTAAAAGCAGAAGTTTCCAGCCGTCAGTTAGGTGTCTTGTATTCAGGAACGAAAGAAGGGGAGTTCCCTTGTTTTATAGCATATAATATGCATTGGCTGCCGCATCACTTCGCAATACCATCGATTGGAAAGAACGTAGAATGGTATCTTGTTATGACTACAAAAGATGGCGTGCTTTGTGAAGCGAAAAAGCTGGAAAATCAGAAAGATGTATTACTGGAAGAACGTAGCGTAGCAATTCTGGTTGGACGCAGGGTAGAGGAAAAGAAGAGTCGTTCAGAAAAGAAACCGATTCATACAGCTAAGACGCAGAATGTAAATAAAATAGAAAAACGGCAGGGAGCAGAAGAACTTTGTAAAGAAGAACAGCCGGCCAGAGAGGGAAAAGTATGAAGGCATTTGCACATTTTTGTACCATAACAAAACACAAAAAACTGGTTTTAAAAGAGTGTTTTCGTGTTGGGTTGTACAAACAGGGACTGCTCCATGATATGTCAAAATACAGTTGGACAGAATTCCGTGTGGGATGTAGATACTATCAGGGGACAAGAAGCCCTAATAATGCCGAACGGGAAGAAAAGGGGTATTCTTCCGCATGGCTCCACCACAAAGGCAGGAACAAACACCATTATGAATACTGGATTGATTATAGTCTGGAGGGACCGAACCTTCTGGCGGGAATGAAGATGCCGGTGAGATATGTAGTAGAGATGTTTCTTGACCGCATTGCAGCAAGCAAAGTGTATCTCGGGGATGCATATACCTCTGATGCACCGCTTGCTTATTATGAAAACGGACGTGCAGATGAGCTGATGCATAAAGATACAAGAGAATTATTAGAAAAACTGCTTCATATGCTTGCGGAAGAAGGCGAGGAAACTACTTACAGATATATCAAGAGAGAAGTGTTAAAAAGATAAGAAGAGGGAGTTGAGGCAGCAGTGAGGCTATATATTGTGCGTCATGGAGAGACGGATTGGAACAAGAAAAAACTGGTACAGGGACGAAAGGATATTCCCTTAAATGAATATGGGCGTCATCTTGCCCGGGAAACTTCTTATGGGATGAGACAATACCAAATTGATCTGGCTTATACAAGTCCCTTACAGCGTGCAAAAGAAACGGCAGAGATTCTTCTTGAAGGACGCAACATTCCGCTTTATGAAGATCAGAGAATCCAGGAAATTTCTTTTGGCTCGTATGAGGGAATGTCTTGTGTAGATAAGACGAAAGAAGAGAATCTTGCATTCCAGAAATTCTTTCAGGATACGGGAAATTATATTCCGCCGGAAGATGCTGAAAGTGTAGAACAACTTTATGAAAGAACCGGAGAGTTTTTAAAGAGTCTTGAAGAGAGTAAGAAGTTGAAGGATAAGAATCTTTTGATTTCTACTCATGGTGCTGCGATGACAGCAATGCTGAACAGGATGAGAGGCAGTCTTTCAGTAGAACATTTCTGGAAAAATGAAGTACCGCCAAATTGTTCTGTTACGATTGCGGAACTTGAAGGCAGTGGATTCAAAATTATCCAGGAAGGAATTATCTTTTACAAAGAAGAAGTGAAACACTGGAAAGCAGTGTAGTATAAAAGGCAGAATGTAAGTGCTGTGGTACTTGCATTCTGCCTTTCCTTATGCTATTCTTTAGTTGTCTGGCCGGCAGATCCTTAAGCCGGCAATGATTCACATGAACTTCAATTCTTCTGTTTCAGGAAGAGGATTCCATGGTATATCGTATTATTGCAACAAAATTAAGGGGAAGAATTATTGTTGACATTTTGAAAGAAGTATAATAAAATCTATTCATAGACGAACAACTGTTCGAAAAAGAGAGAATGGGTTTTATACACTAAGAGAGATAGAGAAGGAGAAAATTATGGCAGGCAAAGAGAGCGTTACAAAGCTGGCGAATAACGAAGAGAAGAAGAAAGCACTGGATGCAGCGATCGCAAAGCTGGAGAAAGATTTTGGTAAGGGTGCAGTGATGCGGCTGGGAGAATCAGGGGCGCATGTAGCTGTAGAGACAGTTCCTACCGGATGTCTGAGCCTTGATCTGGCACTTGGACTTGGCGGTGTGCCAAAGGGACGTGTGATTGAGGTTTATGGTCCTGAATCAAGTGGTAAGACAACTGTCGCACTTCATATGATTTCTGAGGTTCAGAAGAGAGGCGGAATTGCCGGATTTATCGATGCAGAGCATGCACTGGATCCTGTATACGCAAAGAATATCGGAGTAGATATCGATGAACTCTATATTTCACAGCCTGACAGTGGAGATCAGGCCCTTGAGATTGCAGAGACAATGGTACGTTCAGGGGCGATTGATATTATTGTCATTGACTCTGTAGCTGCACTTGTTCCAAAGCAGGAGATTGAAGGAGATATGGGAGACAGTCATGTTGGTTTGCAGGCAAGATTGATGTCACAGGCATTGAGAAAACTGACACCGGTTATCAGCAAGTCAAACTGTATTGTGATCTTTATTAACCAGCTGCGTGAGAAAGTTGGAGTAATGTTTGGAAATCCAGAGACAACGACAGGAGGACGTGCGCTGAAATTCTATGCATCTGTCCGTATGGATGTCAGAAGAATCGAGACTTTAAAGCAAAGTGGAGAGATGGTAGGAAACCGTACAAGAATCCGTATTGTGAAGAATAAGATTGCTCCGCCGTTCAAAGAAGCGGAATTTGATATTATGTTTGGAAAAGGTATTTCCCGTGCAGGAGATATTCTTGATCTCGCAACCAATATTGATCTTGTGAAGAAGAGCGGTGCGTGGTATGCATATGAGGGAGAGAAGATTGGCCAGGGAAGAGAGAATGCAAAGGCATATCTGGAATCACATCCGGAAGTGATGGAGACACTGGATCAGAAGGTGAGAGCACATTATGCATTATCTGGATCAGAAGAAGCAGAGAATGAGCTTCCAGATGCTGAGAAGAAGGCAGGGGCATCAAGTGATCTGAAGCTGACACCGGCTTCTAAAGTGGCTGATGAGGCAGAAAAGAAAGAATGATTGTTACTGGGATAGAAGAGCAGACAAAGACGAAGTTTAAAGTATATCTGGATGGAACATTTGCATTTGTGCTTTATAAAGGTGAGTTGAAGCGTTTTGGTATAAAGCAGGGAGAAGATCTCGCGCAGGAAAATTATGAAAAGATTCAGAATGAGGTACTGTTGAAACGCGCAAAGAAGAGAGCAATGCATTTGCTGGAGGATATGGATCGTACTGAGTCTGCATTAAGGGAAAAACTGAAGGCGGGACAATATCCGGAGAATGCAATCAGCGGAGCAATTGAATATGTGAGATCTTTTGGATATCTGGATGATGCAAGATATGCGGAAAATTTTGTTATGAGCCGCAAAGATACTAAAAGCAAACGGGAAATCAAGGCACTGCTGTCGCAGAAGGGAGTTTCTGATGATTTGATCTGCCTGGCTTTTGAACAGTGCTATAGTGAAGATTCTGAGGAAGAGGCAATCCGAAGGATACTGCGAAAAAAGAAGGTTGATCCGGAAAGAATGGAAGAGCAGGAATATCAAAAGATATTAGGATATCTTGCGCGAAAAGGATTTCGTTATGAGGTGATCCGCCATGTTATATCAGATTATGATAAACAGAGTAACTGTACACTCCCGTGTCAATCACTCCGCTGATTGACACGGAGGATGCGTGTTTTGACTTGAATGCATCTCGCCCCATCGCCAAAGGCGATTTAAAATGGCGAGATGCGTTGCTGGTCGCACATCGTGTGAACAGTAACCGGGTTATGTCATGTGATACAAAATAATAATTACAATGCTTGACATTGTTGTTGAAACAGTATAAAATTTAAGTGTTGTATTTGAGTAATATGTACAATGAAAATCGAATAAGGAGGTGCTCCTGTGCAGATAAGTCTAGGTTTATTTATAGGCGTTGCCGTGGCCCTCGCGTTGATAGTCGGAATCATTACTCACTTTGTTACAGTTTCCAATCTGAGAAAGAATGCGGAAAGCAAGATTGGGAATGCAGAAGCAAAAGCAAGAGAAATCATTGACGATGCTGTAAAGACTGCAGAGACGACGAAGAAGGAATCTCTTTTGGAAGTAAAGGAAGAGTCCATCAGGACAAAGAATGAACTTGAGAAAGAGACGAAAGAAAGAAGAGCGGAGTTACAGCGTTATGAGAAGCGTGTACTCGCGAAGGAAGAATCGGTCGACAAACGGTCAGATGTACTGGAACATCGTGAGAGCAAACTGACAGCGAAGGAAGAACATCTTCGCCAGCGTGAAGCCAAAGTAGAAGAACTTAGCCAGAAACGTGTGCAGGAACTGGAACGAATCTCAGGACTTACCTCCGAACAGGCAAAAGAATATCTGTTAAAAACTGTTGAAGATGACGTCAAGCATGACACAGCCAAGATGGTCAGAGAACTGGAAACTCAGGCAAAGGAAGAGGCTGACAAGAAAGCAAAAGAGTATGTTGTGAATGCAATTCAGAGATGTGCAGCAGATCATGTTGCAGAGACTACAATTTCTGTAGTTCAGCTTCCAAGTGATGAGATGAAAGGAAGAATCATCGGTAGAGAAGGAAGAAATATCAGAACACTGGAAACATTAACCGGTGTGGAACTGATCATTGATGATACTCCGGAAGCGGTTGTATTATCAGGGTTTGACCCAATCCGCCGAGAAGTTGCAAGAATTGCACTTGAGCGTTTGATCGTGGATGGACGTATTCATCCGGCAAGAATTGAGGAGATGGTTGAGAAAGCTCAGAAAGAAGTGGATACAATGATCCGCGAGGAAGGAGAAGCTGCAGCTCTTGACGTTGGAGTTACAGGAATTCATCCGGAGTTGATCCGTCTTCTTGGACGTATGAAGTTCAGAACAAGCTATGGACAGAATGCATTGAAGCATTCAATCGAAGTAGCTCAGTTATCAGGTCTCATTGCAGGAGAAATCGGACTGGATGTCAGACTTGCAAAACGTGCAGGACTTCTTCATGATATTGGTAAATCAATTGATCATGATGTAGAAGGATCACATATTCAGATTGGTTCAGATCTTTGTAGAAAATACAAAGAATCAGCAACCATTATTAATGCTGTGGAGGCACATCATGGTGATGTGGAGCCGCAGAGTCTGATTGCTTGTGTTGTTCAGGCAGCGGATACTATTTCAGCTGCAAGACCGGGAGCAAGAAGAGAAACCATCGAGACATATACAAACAGATTGAAACAGTTAGAAGATATTACCAACCAGTTTAAAG
>OLPN01002644.1_pt1 | contig 13608 bp, 13 predicted proteins | sample 1672601 | NCBI WGS metagenome assembly OLPN01 (sample SAMEA3136704, study PRJEB25190) | human gut metagenome | reverse complement strand
GAGAGGAGGAACAACTCATGGCAACTTTTGAATCTATGGATCGCCGCATGCCGAAAATCGAGGCATGCCTGAAGGCTAACGGCCTGGAGTCTCTGGACGCTTGCAACGAGATGCTCCTCGCTAAGGGCATCGACTGCGACAAGATCGTGCGCGGCGTGCAGCCCATCTGCTTTGATAACGCTGTCTGGGCTTACACCCTGGGCACCGCCATCGCCGTGAAGCGCGGTCTGACCGACGCTGCCGAGTGCGCAGCTGCCATCGGTGAGGGCCTGGAGGCTTTCACCATCCCTGGCTCCGTTGCTGAGCAGCGCCAGGTCGGCCTGGGCCACGGCAACCTGGGTGCCCGCCTGCTGAGCGAGGACACCACCTGCTTCGCTTTCCTGGCTGGCCACGAGTCCTTTGCTGCTGCTGAGGGTGCCATCGGCATCGCCCGCACCGCAAACAAGGTCCGCAAGACCCCCCTGCGCGTCATCCTGAACGGCCTTGGCAAGGACGCCGCTTACATCATCTCCCGCATCAACGGCTTCACCTATGTGCAGACCGAGTATGATATCCCCACCCAGACCCTGAAAGTGGTCAAGGAGATCCCGTTCTCCGATGGCGAGCGTGCCGCTGTGAAGTGCTACGGCGCCAACGACGTCATGGAAGGCGTTGCCATCATGAAGAAAGAGGACGTCCAGTGCTCCATCACCGGCAACTCCACCAACCCCGTCCGCTTCCAGCACCTGGTTGCTGGCACCTATAAGAAGTGGGCCATCGAGAACGGCAAGAAGTACTTCTCCGTCGCTTCCGGCGGCGGCACGGGCCGTACCCTGCACCCCGATAACGTCGCAGCCGGCCCCGCCAGCTACGGCCTGACCGACTCTCTGGGCCGCGTCCATGGCGATGCTCAGTTTGCTGGTTCCTCCTCCGTGCCTGCGCACGTTGAGATGATGGGCCTGATCGGCATGGGCAACAACCCCATGGTCGGTGCAACCGTTGCTTGCGCAGTTGCTGCTGCACAGGCCAACGCCTGATTTTTTCTCTTAGTTCGGCAAAGGGGGCTGCTTTCCGAATGAGCAGCCCCCTTTTTCTGCTGATATGTTCGCATAAACAAACCGAGGGCATTGGCCCTCAAATCTGCTGAGGAATTGGAAAAACCATGAAGAATCAGATGAAGAAAATCCTCCTCGCTGTGGCGATGGTGGTGGTGGTGGCAGCCGGTCTGCTGGTGTATAGCAGCGGCAAAACCACCAGCATGGGCACTGCCAAAGGCTTTGGCGGCGATGTGACCGTTACCCTGACCCTTGCCGACGGCAAGATCATCGGCTGCACCGCCGAGGGCAAGGACGAGACCGAGGGCGTGGGCTCCACGGCCATCGACTAGCTGCCCGGCGCCATCGCCGAGAGCGGCAGCATTGCGGTGGACGGCGTTGCAGGCGCAACCGTCACCTCCAACGCCATCAAGGAGGCTGCCGCTGCCGCCCTGACCGCGGCCGGCCTGAACCCCGACGACTACAAGACCGCTGTGGACAACACCGCCGAGCCCGCTGAGGACTCCACGGTGGACGCCGATGTGGTCATCGTGGGCGCGGGCGGCGCCGGCATGACTGCCGCCATTACCGCTGCCAACGAGGGCAAGAGCGTTGTCATTCTGGAGAGCCAGGCCATGGTGGGCGGCAACTCTATCCGCGCTACCGGCGGCATGAACGCAGGCAAGACCGTGTATCAGGATGAGAACGAGTTCGGTGAGTCCGCAGGTGTCGAGAAAACCCTGAAGACCGCTGCCGAAAAGTATGCTGACAATGAGACCATCACCGCTCTGGCTGCTACCGTGGCCGAGCAGTGGGCTGCTTATCAGGCCAACCCCACCGGCTACTTCGACTCTGTGGAGCTGATGGAGCTGGATACCATGATCGGCGGCAAGGGCATCAACGATCCCGCTCTGGTGGAGACTCTCTGCGAGAACAGTGCCGATGCCATCGACTGGCTGGATGAGAACGGCATCACCCTGCACAGCGTTTCCAGCTTTGGCGGCGCTTCTGTCAAGCGCATCCATCGCCCTGTGGACGCAGAAGGCAAGACCCTCTCTGTGGGCTCTTACATGATCCCCCTGCTGCAGGAGAACTGCGAAAAGGCCGGTGTTCAGATCCTGCTGAACACCACCGCCAACGAGATCCTGACCGATGCCAACGGCGCAGCCTGCGGCGTTAAGGCCACCGGCGCTTCCGGTGAGACCGTCACCGTCAACGCCAAAGCCGTGGTCCTGACTTCCGGCGGTTTCGGTGCCAACCTGGACATGGTCGTGAAGTACAAGCCTGAGCTCAAGGGCTTTATGACCACCAACGCTCCTGGCATCCTGGGCCAGGGCATTGAGATGGCAACGGCCATCGGTGCTGGTACCGTGGATATGGACCAGATCCAGATCCACCCCACTGTGGAGGCGAACACCGCTGCCCTGATCACCGAGGGCCTGCGCGGCGATGGCGCGATCCTGGTCAACGCTGACGGCAAGCGCTTCATTGACGAAGTGGGCACCCGTGACGTGGTTTCCGCTGCGGAGATCGCACAGCCGGGCAGCTACAGCTGGCTGGTGGTCGATCAGGCCATGGCCGATGCTTCCAGCGTCATCCAGGGCTACATCAAGAAAGGCTATACCGCGGAGGGCGCTACCTACGAGGAACTGGCCAAGGCCATTGGCGTGGACGAGGCGACCTTTGCCGAGACCATGAACAACTGGAACCAGTGCGTGGCCGATAAGGCCGACGCCGAGTTTGGCCGTACCAGCTTTGCAAACCCGCTGGATACCGCTCCCTACTATGCCATCAAGGTCACTGCCGGTGTCCACCACACCATGGGCGGCCTGACCATCAACACCAACACGGAAGTGCTGGATACCAATGGCAACGTGATCCCCGGCCTGTTTGCAGCAGGTGAGATCACCGGCGGCGTCCACGGTGCAAACCGTCTGGGCGGCAACGCTGTGGCCGACTTTACCGTCTTTGGCCGCATTGCAGGCCAGGCTGCCAGCGATTACGCTGCATGAAACGCCTGACCCGGCTGCAGAAAAATCTGCTCTTTGCGGCAGTGCTCCTGCTGGTTGCAGTGGTGCTTTTCTGGGCACTGCGGGGCCGCAAACAGGGAGAAGCGCTGGTGGCGGTAGCCGATTTCGGCGACGGCGTCACCGAGACCATCCCGCTGGACAAAGATTACGATTATCTGTACGATGTGGGCGATTACGTTGTGCATTTACAGGTAAAAGACGGTGCCATCGCCTTTCAGGACAGCCAGTGCCCGGACCATGTCTGTGAGCAATTCGGCTGGCTGAACCAGAAAGACGCCTGGGCCGCCTGCGTCCCCGCAGGGGTATATGTCCAGCTCTATGCGGCGGATGACGCTGCGGTGAAGTGAGCAGAAAACGCGGTAAGTAAATCGAAAAAGAGGCTGTTCCACTGGAAATTTTCCGTGGAGCGGCCTCTTTTTGCGTGCTGAAACGGTAAAAGGGCCCGTACCAATGCCGGTACGGGCCCTTTTGCAGGGGAGAAACAGAGGTTATTTTACATATTTGCCGCTGCAGATGTTTTTGCAGCAGGCGCTGACGGGGAACCAGCAGCAGTCGCGGCAGATATCCGCCAGCATCTCCGGAGTAGCCTTGGCATCCATGGCCCGAATGAGGTCCTGATAGACATAATCCTTTTCTTCCAGGCCAAAGTATTCCACGGTCTTGCGGTCGTACCGCTTTACCTTTTCCTGGGTGTCGCACAGGTCTTCGCCCAGCTTGTTGGGGCAGCAGGAGCAAAGCGTGTCGGTGGAGAACGTGAGGTGGATCCGCGTCCCGGGAACCTCCCGCAGTTGGTGGACTACGTCGTTCATGTGCTCCACAAAGGCGTCGTCGTAGCCGTGGCCGGAGTAGCCCTGGGTGCAGAGCAGATGGTGCGGGCGGAGTACGATCATGCCTTGAGCCCCGGAATCCGTTTCCGAATGTTCAGGCCGATGGCGCAGGCCAGCACAGCCTTGATGATGGCGGTGGGGATAAACGGCAGCACGCAGGCGGAAATAGCCACGGCCACGGTGCTGTGGGCCACGATGACGAACAGGATCACACCGACGATGTAGTTGACCACGGTGCCCACGACAACGGCCAGAGGGAACGCGCCCTTAAAGGCATTGCGGTGCTCCACGCCCAGGCCGATGATATAGGCCATGAGGGGGAACGAGATGAGGAAACCGCCCGTGGGGCCGACGAATTTGTCAATACCGCCGGAGAAGCTGGCCAGCACGGGCACGCCCACGGCACCCAGGATCAGGTACACGAGGCTTGCCATGGCGGAGAGCTTGGAGCCCAGCACCACAGCGGCCAGGGTGATGGCGAACGTCTGCATGGTCATGGGGACGCCCAGGGGCATCGGGATGGAGATCTGGGCCATCACGGCGATGACGGCGGCGAACAATCCGGTGTAGCAGATATCGCGGACCGAAAATTTCGAGCTTTGGGTGTTTTTGGCAGCTGCCTGACTCATAAAAAATCCTCCTCTATTTGCGGCCCGCTGTTTTGGACGGGCCGGGAACATCGCATAAAAACTGCGCTTTGCCCCGTATTAAACCAGAAATTCCCGGGTGCGTCAACTTTGAAATATGCAGCAGGTTTACAATTTGGAAAAATCCGCCTGCCGGGCCGGGTTTCGGGCAGGCGGCAGCGGTGCTCCGGGGGCAAGAACCGGGAGAAACTGCCGGAATATTTGTCAAATATGCGTGAAATGAAATTTGGACGCTTGTTTAATTTCCCGAAATGCGATACACTACCTTATAACAGACACTTCTGCGGGAGGGGGATCTTGCCCCCCGCGCCGCACAGCGAGGAGGAAAAGCATGATCTGGAAAAAGAAGAACGCGGCCATGCAGGGGAACGACCCCTCGGCAGCGGCTGCAAACGATAAGACCGCCGGGAAGCTTGCCGGGGCCAAAGCATTTGCCCGGAAGAACTGGAAATGGCTGGTCCCGGCGGCGGTGGTCGTCCTTGCGGGAGGGGCGTTCCTGCTCAAGCCCGCCAAGGACAAGCAGGCCAATGTGGACACCAGCTATGTGGAAACGGCGCCTGAGGAGCGGGATGTCTCCAACTCCCTCAGCGGCACCGGCACCCTGAACCCGGCCAATACTTACACCGTGAAATCTCTGGTGGACGGCAAAGTGCTCACCGCTGATTTTGAAGAGGGCGACACCGTGGAAGAGGGCACGATCCTCTACACCATCGACAGCTCCGACGCTTCCACCAACCTGGAAAAAGCGGAGATCGCCCTCCAGCAGGCCCAGCGTAGCTACGATAAGACGGTAGACCGCCAGTACGTCCGTGCTGAGGTGGCGGGTACTGTCAGCAGCCTGAAAGTGGCCAAGGGCGATGAAGTGACCAGCGGCCAGGAAGTGGCCGTCATCCGGGATAACTCCAAGATGATGCTCAGCCTGCTCTTCCCGGCGGCCGACGCCGCCAACTTCTCGGTGGGGCAGAGCGCGCAGGTGGTGCTGGACGGCACCTTTGAGACGCTGGACGGCACCATTACCGCTGTGACTGGCACCGATGAACTGAGCACTGGCAACCTGCTCACCCGTACGGTGACCATCGCGGTGCGGAACGCGGGCGGCCTGACCACGGCCCAGGCAGCCACGGCCAGCATCAATGGCGTCAGCTCCATTGCCTCCGCCACCTTTGCCTATCAGGCAGAGCGTACCCTGACGGCTCCCTCTTCCGGCACCGTCTCCGCCATCAATGTGCAGGAGGGCAGCGCGGTGGAAAAGGACGCCATCCTCATTGAGCTGACGGGCGATGACCTGACCGAATCCGTCCAGTCTGCTTCGGAGACCCTGCGCAGTGCCGAGATCTCGATGCAGAATATGCAGGACACGATGGCCAACTACACCATCACGGCCCCCATCAGCGGTACCGTGATCGAAAAAGACGTCAAGCAGGGCGACGCACTGACCTCCGGCACCAGCCTCTGTGTGCTGTATGACCTGAGCTACCTGGAAATGAGCATCAATGTGGACGAGCTGGAGATCGGCTCCCTTTCCGTGGGCCAGAAAGTGCAGATCACGGCGGATGCGGTGGCCGATAAGAACTATGTGGGCACCGTGACCCGTGTCTCGATGAAAGGCAACTCTTCCGGCGGCACCACGACTTACCCCGTGACCATCCGCATCGACTCCATCGACGGCCTCCGCCCGGGCATGAACGCCAACGCGGAGATCGTGGTGGCCGAGTCCACCAGCGCCCTCTGCGTGCCCAACGCGGCCATCGTCCGCGGCGGCTATGTGCTGGTGACCAAGGATTCGCCCAGTGCGGCCAATGCGGACCCGGAGATGGAAGCTCCGGACGGCTATGTCTATGTGGACGTGAAGACGGGCGTCAGCGACGACGATTACACCGAGATCCTCGACGGCATCACGGCGGAAGACACGATTGCTTACGATCCCAACTCGGTGAGTGACAGCTACTATGATGACGGAAGCGGTTTCTATGATGACGGAAGCAGTTCCTTTTGATGAGGAGGGCTGAACATGAGCGCTCTGATCGAATTTGATGAAGTGTGCAAATACTACCAGATGGGCGACACGACCGTCAAGGCGGCTGACCATATCTCCATGAAGATCGAAAAAGGGGAGTTTGTAGCCATTGTCGGTCAGTCCGGCTCGGGCAAGTCCACCTGTATGAATATCATCGGCTGCCTGGATGTGCCCACCCAGGGCACCTACCTGCTCAATGGCCGGGACGTGGGCAAGATGAACCGGAACGAGCTGGCCGCCATCCGCAACGAGATGCTGGGCTTTATCTTCCAGCAGTACAACCTGCTGCCCAAGCTCAACCTGATGGAAAACGTGGAGGTGCCGCTGGTGTACGCGGGCGTCTCCCGCGCGGAGCGGCACAAGCGTGCCAAAGAGGTGCTGGAAAAGGTGGGCCTGGGCGATAAGCTCAAAAACAAGCCCAACCAGCTTTCCGGCGGCCAGCAGCAGCGCGTGTCCATTGCCCGGGCTCTGGTGCGCAACCCGCCCGTCATCCTGGCGGACGAGCCCACCGGCGCTCTGGACAGCCACACCGGCCGCGAGGTGCTGGGAATGCTGCAGGAGCTCCACAATGAGGGCCATACCGTGGTTCTCATCACCCACGACAATTCCATTGCCGTGCAGGCGGAACGCATCATCCGGCTGGAAGATGGGCGTGTCGTCTACGACGGCGACTCCCACGCCCCGGAGGCGGTCGTTCAGCCCACCCTGCTGCCGGAGCAGGAATCCCAGACCGAGGAGGCACAGGCATGATCATTGAAACTTTCCGGCAGGCCATCCAGAACGTCTGGAGCAACAAGCTCCGTACGTTCCTGACCATGCTGGGCATCATCATCGGCGTCATGGCGGTCATCGTCATCGTGGGCCTGGGCAACGGCATGACCAAGAGTATGCGGGACAGCTTTTCGGCCATGGGCACCAACACCCTGTCTGTCAGCATCTGGGGCTACGGCTCCCGCACCGCCTCGGTGGATGACGTGTATGACATCGTGAAGAAAAACCCCGACCTGTTGGAGTCCATCTCCCCGCAGATCGATTTCAGCAGCAACACGCCCAAGGTGGGCACCACCACCTACCGTTACACCAACCTGTACGGCGTGGACGAAGACTATACCGAGATGAAAAACTACACCCTGGCAAAGGGCCGCAACCTGCAGTACATGGACATGAAAGATGACAAGCAGGTCTGCGTCATCGGCGATTACATCAACCGCACCGCCTTTGGCGGCAACGGTATGGGCAAAACCATCAAGCTGGGCCCCTATAAATTCCGCATCGTGGGTGTGCTGAACGCCAAGATCAGCGATCCCACCATGCAGCAGGGCAATGACGATGACTGCATCTACCTGCCCTATACCACCGCCATGCGTCTGTCGCAGAAAAGCACCGCGGATTCGTACATCTGCATCATGGTGGATGAGAATCAGGCCAACGAGGCCAAGGCTGCCATGGAAAACGGACTGTATAATCTCTTTAAAAGTGACAATGCGTATTACGTTTACTCGGCCAGTGAGTGGCTGGAAGAGATGAACAAGATGATCAACATGGTCATCGTCATCCTCACGGGCATTGCCAGCATCTCGCTGCTGGTGGGTGGCATCGGCATCATGAACATCATGCTGGTGTCGGTCACGGAGCGGACGAAAGAGATCGGCATCCGCAAGGCCATGGGCGCCAAGGAGCGGGTCATCCTGGCCCAGTTCGTCACCGAGGCCGCTACCACTTCCGCTCTGGGCGGTGCTCTGGGCATCGTGCTGGGGTATATCGTCAGCATGGCTGCCAACCGGGTGCTGCCCATGTTCACCGACGGCATGGATATCACGGTGAGCCCCTCGTTCGACTCTATCGTGGTGGCGTTCGGCATTTCGGCGGGCATCGGCGTGCTGTTCGGCTACCTGCCGGCCAAGCGTGCCGCCAAGCTCAACCCCATCGACGCCCTGCGGTATGATTAAAAGGAGAAGATAAGCCATGAAAAAACGAATCCTTGCATTGCTGCTGGCGGTGTGCATTGCAGCCTCCATGCTGGTGCTCCCGGCTTCGGCGGCTGCCACCAACAACACCGCGGTCCAGATGGCCATTACCCTGGGGGCCATGGATACCGACCAGACCGGGGCCCTGAACGCCGTGGTCACCCGTGGTGCCTTTGCCCGGATGCTTACCTCGTTCTCCACATTCCGGGAGAGCGTGGGTGCACAGGGCACGGTGGGCACCCTCTATACCGACGTGCCCGGCACTTCGCCCTGGGCCCCCTACATCCGCATTGCGGTGCAGCAGGGCTGGCTGAACGGCTACACGGACGGCAGCTACCGCCCGGACAACGCTGTCACGCTGGAGGAGGCCTGCACGGCGGTCCTCAAGCTGATGGGCTATAAGATGACCGAGCTGAACGGCGCGTTCCCCAACGCGCAGCTCAACAAGGCCAGCGAGATCGGCCTGCGCACCGGACTGGACCGCAAGCAGGGCGAGGCTATGAACTATGAGGACGCCGCGGTTCTGCTCTACAACGCCCTCACGGCCAACACGGCTTCGGGCGGCGCTTACGGCACCACTCTGGGCTTTACCGTTTCCAACGGCCAGGTGGATGCCTCCACTGTCCTGCTCAGCAGTCTGCAGGGCCCCTTTATCTATGGCGAGGGGGCACAGGTGCCCTTTACCCCGGTAGCCGTCTACCGCAACGATAAAGTTTCCCCCTCGGGCGAGCTGAACCAGTACGACGTGTACTATTACAGCGAGAGCCTGCGCACGATCTGGGTCTACACCCGCCGCGCGGCCGGCCGCATCACGGCAGTGTCTCCCTCGGCCAGCGCGCCCACCTCGGTCACCGTGGCGGGCAGTACCTACACGCTGGGCAGCACGGCGGTGGCCTCGCAGGTGTCCTCCCTCAACGGCGGCGGTGTGGGCCAGGTGGTCACCCTGCTGCTGGGCATGAACAATGAGGTGGCCGGCATCGTCACCGGTGAAGAGGCCGACAGCGTCTTCTATGGCGTTGTCCAGTCCGCCTCCCGCAACCTGATTGAAGAGGACAACGGGGCCGATGTGCTCCAGAAAGTCTCGGTTATGTGCACGGACGGTATCGTCCGGAGCGTCAACGTGGACAAAAGCCTCAATTTTCCCACCGGTTGGCTGGTAGAAATCAGCGTGGACGGTGCCAACGGAGAGAACGTGAAAAAAATCAGCACCCGGTCCGTCAGCGGCACCGTGAACGCGGACGCCACCGCTCTGGGCGACGCTGCCCTGGCCGACGATGTGGAAATTATGGATACAACGTCAGGAGGTGCGGCTGGGGCGATTCGTCCCAGCCGCCTATCGGGGGTAACGCTCTCGGGCTCTGACGTCCGCTACTACACCACCAATGAAAACGGCCAGATCGACCGCCTCATCCTCAACGATGTCACGGGCGATCTGTGGAACTACGGCGTGCTGGACGATGTGAAGAATCTGGCCGCCAACTACAGCAGCATCAAAACGCTGGTGACCACCGATTCTTCGGGCAACACGACCACCAAGACCACCGTGGATGAGGTGAAAAATCTGCTGGTGCCCACCACGAGCGAGATTTTGTGGGGCGTCATCAGCGGCGATATCCTCAGCACGGCATGGAATCGCCTGACGGGCAACACCGCGGGCCTGCTGGGCATCGGCTTCCGGCAGATCGGTGCCATTACCGGGGCTCCGCTGAGCAACATCTTCAACTTCATCGGCGGCGGTGCCAACTACATCTGCTACATCAATGGCCAGCAGGCCAGCCTGACCACCTCCATCAAGTACCCGGTGCTGGCGGGCGGTATTGCCGTCAGCCAGGAGGCGTCTGGTTCGGTCAAATCCATGATGCAGCTCATGCCCATGAAGATCGATAAGGTGGGCGCTGCCTCCGTCCTCTCGGGCGATCAGCGCTATGAGATGGCCGACGACACGCAGGTCTACCTGTGGTACAAGGGCCAGTATTACGCCACCAAGCTGGCATACGTCAACTCGGATGATTACTACCTGACCGGCTGGTACGATAACTTTGGCTGCACGGCGGGCAAGAAAGTCCGCGTCATCATCGCAGTCAAGAAAGACTGATGCCGGGGGATTGCGCGGCCCCGTGCTGGCTGCTGCGGCAGGCCCGGCAGCTGCTGTATCCCCGCCGCTGCCCTTTCTGCCGCCGGGTGCTGGGCTTTGTGCCAACCTGCCCGGAATGCGCGGAACGGCTGGAACCGCTCCGCCGGATGCCCATGCGGCTCAAGGAAAGTGAGCACTATCTGGGGACCCTGAGCGGGGCCGCGGCACCCTACCGCTACACGGGCTGTGTCCGCAGTGCGGTGCTGCGGGCTAAGTACCAGGGCGAGCCGTGGACGGCCGTGGAGCTGGGCGTCGAGATGGCCCGGCTGCTCTTTGGCAGCGAGATCCTCATGCGCGGCGCGGAGCCCACACCCCAGCGGGTGGAGGGCCTGAGCCTTGGCTATGACGCCATCGTCCCGGTGCCGGCCTCCAGCAAAAAACGCGGCTATAATGTGCCGGAGCGGATGGCCCGGCCGCTGGCAAAGGCGGTGGGCGTCCCGCTGGCCGCCAACGCCCTTGGTCGTACCCGCACTGGCCGCCATCAGGCCGGGCTCTCGCTGGACGAGCGCCTGGTCAACGTGGCAGGCGCGTTCCGGGTGCTGGAACCGGACAACGTGGACGGGAAGCGGGTGCTGCTGGTGGATGATGTCATCACCACCGGAGCCACGGCAGCCGCCTGTGCGCAGGCTTTGCTGGATGCCGGGGTCCAAAGCGTGTTCGCCGTGGCGCTGGCTACCGTGGAATTTGACGCACTACCGTCCCGCAGCCAGCCCATTGCGGAAACGGCGGAGGAAGACGAAAAAGAAATCGAAAAAACTTGAAAAAAGCGCTTGACAAAACACCCTGCATCGGGTATACTAATTGAGCTGTGAGCGATAAGCCACATGCGATATCCGGGTGTAGCGCAGTTTTGGTAGCGCGCTTGAATGGGGTTCAAGAGGCCGTGAGTTCGATTCTCGCCACTCGGACCAAACAAAAATAATCCGAACTTGTTTCCGATAGGAGACGGGTTCGGATTATTTGTTTTCTTCGGAAAGTTCAATGCAGGTGTCCGTGGAAGATGAAAATTAAGGATAATGAACTATTAATCGCAAATAATCTGTGCTATAATACTAAAGGGAGGTGTCATAATGCAGATTAACGTGAAGTTGTCTCCAGATGTGCTAGACTGGGTTATGGCACATATTCAACAAGAAAATGTTCCGCGGGATGTTGTAAAGTATTTAACAATATGGAAAAGTGGTGAAAAATTGCCCACTTTTAATCAGATCGAAAAAGTTAGTAAAGCATCTGGAATCCCATTTGGGTATTTTTTCCTCCAAGAACCTCCCAAAGAAGAATTTCCGTTATTAGAGTACAGAACCATAGATAGCACATCGGCAATGAATCCGAGCAGAAATATTATTGATGTTATGCATGATATGGAACAAGTTCAGGATTGGGCTAGAAATCATGCTATAGAGGAAGAACAGCAGGCTCCAGAATTTATTGGAAGCCAAAAAAACAATGTGGATACTGAAGACTTTGCCGAATATGTCCGAACAGTTTTAGAGTTAGAAATTAAATGGTATGAAAACAGCAAATCGGCTGTAGAGTCTTTTAAAACACTGAGAGATAAAATTAGTCAAGCAGGCGTTATTGTTATGATGAGTGGTATTGTTGGAAATAATACGCATCGACCGCTCGACATAAATGAATTTCGTGCTTTTGCGATGGTAGATGATCTTGTACCATTAATTTTTATCAATTCAAACGATTCGGTTAGCGGGAAACTATTTTCTTTGCTACACGAATTTGCTCATATATGTATAGGAAATAATAGTTTATACAATGACAGATACAGCTCTGGAACAAGGGTTAGTAAGGCGGAAAGTGTATCTAATGCAGTGGCTGCGGAAATTTTAGTTCCACAGGTCATGTTTGAGAAAAAGTGGAAAGAAATCGATAAATTTGATGATCCAATTAAAACGATTGATGCGCTTACAAAGTATTTTAGCTGTGGGACGACAGTTATAGCAAGGAAAGCATTAGATAACGGATATATTGATTATTCTGTATATAGGAAGCTGTCACAAATTGCGGTTAATCGTTACAATGAAAAACGAAAAAAGGAAAAAGAGCAAGGCGGTGGCGGAGACTATTATAGAACTGCGGCAAGCCGAATTGATACACGGTTTTTCAAGAGCTTGGTCTCAAGCGTTCACGAAGGAAAAACTTTATACACGGACGCTTTTAGACTTACTAATACCAATAGATCTACCTTTGAAAATTTGGTTAACAAAATGGGGGGTGGGTCGAAGTGAATCAAGAAGTTTTTCTAATAGATACAAATGCTTTGCTGACACCGCATCTTATGTATTATCCGTTTGACCTCGCACCTAGCTTTTGGGAACAGCTAGAAGAAAAACTTAAAGATGGTTCAGTTGTTCTCTTAGATATGGTGAAAAATGAAATAACAGAGGGTCATGATGAACTTTCAAATTGGATGAAGTCATTACAGGGGATAAACATCATTGACCATAGAACTCCCGAAATCATAGAAAAATATAGTAGAGTTTTAGGTGCAGTTCAAAGCAATACATGCTATAAGCAAAGTGCGCTTGCAGAGTGGTCAAGAGAAAGTGTTGCAGATCCATGGCTAATTGCAACTGCGGCAGTAAGAAAATTAACAATAGTAACATTTGAAAAAAAGAATGGTGGTCTGTCACCCAAAAATCCGAGTAAAAATGCTAAAATACCAGATGTGGCGATTGAGTTTGGAGTAAGCGTTTGTGATCTATATTATATGATGAGAAGTTTATCATTTCGTCTTTAATAGAATCTAAATTGCATTATGTGATATAACAAAAACAGGGTGCGCCCGCCCGGACGCACCCTGCCAAAAGCCACAGACAATAACGATATGTACAGCAGGAAGTTCCCCAACGGGAACTTCCTGTTTTTCTTTTCCTGCAAGATGAGCCTGTTCTGTCTGCCATGCGGCAAACTCCCTCTGGCCTTCCTCGCTGTTCCAGCAGGCAAGGATGGCCGGGT
>OLPN01002621.1_pt1 | contig 13687 bp, 9 predicted proteins | sample 1672601 | NCBI WGS metagenome assembly OLPN01 (sample SAMEA3136704, study PRJEB25190) | human gut metagenome | reverse complement strand
CGGTCAGGGAGTTTCTTTTTTTATGCCGGTGGCGGGGGTCGAACCCGCACGGTGTCACCACCAACGGATTTTGAGTCGCCCCAAATGAGCGGAAATATGCGGTGTTTTTAGGAATTTCAAGGAACTTATTTCCTGCTCTTCTTCAACGAAAAGATGCCGCATTACGGCATAATTTTCAATTTTCGAACGCACTCTCGATTGAAAAGCTGGCAGACCCAACGGAATCGAAAATTGTTCTTACATTGTGGACAATCTTTCAAAAAATGGCAGACCAAAAACTATTGCATTCGGAAAATAAAAGCACATAAAAAACGGCAGTACCCAATAGCGGACATTTTTCTACTATCTAACGGTTTGGCGACCCGCTATTATTCAAAAACTGTCATTCTGCCACTTTGTTACACTTGTCAAAACTATCCAAGGGGAAACTGTATCTTTTTATAGGAATGGGCTGCGGCGCGTTCCTCTCCCCCACACCCCCTCTCCAGCTGGCTGAAGAAACAGCCAACTGAAAAAGAGAATATCGGCTCTTATAAGCATCTTACCTGTCCACAGGCAAGGTGCTTTTTTAATTTCAAAAATCGGAGGTCATCATGGGCAAATATCAAAAGAACATCGAGGCTGCGCGGCGAATCAGCGTAGTGCAGTATCTCGAAACCTATCACCCCGGCGAACTGGTTCGCAAAACGGACAAGGAGTATTGCACCAAGACGCACAGCAGCCTTGTTATCACGCCCGCAAATGGGCTGTTTCACTGGTTTTCGCAGAGCAAAGGTGGCAACAATGCACTCGACTATCTGGTAAAGGTCGAGGGCATGGATTTTGTCTCAGCGGTACGGTTGCTGAACGAAATGACACCGATGCCGGTCTCTGTTCAGACGGCTAAGGCAGCACCTGTGCAGCAGCAGACATCCCGCCCCTTTGTGCTGCCGCCTGCGGACAGGAACGCCGAAGTTGCAACGGCCTACCTGATGCACCGTGGCATCAGCCCGAAAGTGCTGCGCTACTGTGTGGGTAGTGGAATCCTATACCAAACTACGCGCGGCAACTACCGCAACTGCGTTTTTGTGGGCAAAGATGAAAACGGCGTACCGCGCTCTGCTTTTCAGCGGGGCTGTCAAGGCAGCTTTCGCGGAGATGTCGCGGGCAGCCAAAAACAGTATGGCTTTCTGATTCCCGCGGAATCGGAAAACTGCGATACCGTAGAGATCTACGAAGCCCCCATTGATGCCATGTCCGGCGCAACACTGCGGCAGTACAAACATGATTCCCCGTGGCGCAGTGTCCACTACTTGGCGCTGGGCGGGTTGAACCATCAGCCGATTGACTACTTTTTGCAGCAGCATCCCGAAGTAAAGCGCGTGTCGCTTTGCTTTGACCGTGATGACCCCGGACGGAACTTCACAAAAACTGTTGCGAAACGGCTGGCAGAACGCGGATATATCGTACAGGACGCGCCGCCGGCCATCGGCAAGGACTATAACGATTATCTGCTGGCGGCTCGTAGACTTATCAGCATGGAACGGTAAAGGAGCGGAATATGAAAACTATTGCAGTTGCAAACCAAAAAGGCGGCGTGGGTAAAACGACCACCACCGTAAATCTTGGCACAGCACTTGCGGCGATGGGCTACAAGGTGCTGTTGGTGGACGCCGACCCGCAGGGCGATTTGAGCAGCTATCTCGGCTATGAGGGCACCGAAAGCGGCGCAACAATCAGCGACCTAATGGAATCTGTTATCAAGGACGAAAAGCCGCCAGAAGTGGTAATTCACCATGAAGAAAAGGTGGATTTCATTCCTTCCGACATTGGTCTGTCCGATATGGAAGTGAGCCTTGTAAACGTTATGGCGCACGAGAAAATCATGGAACAGGCATTGGAGCCGTTCAAGGATAAATATGACTACTGCTTGATCGACTGTATGCCCTCGCTGGGCATCATCACCGTGGCATCGCTTGTTGCGGCTGACAGGGTATTGATTCCTGTGCAGGCGCAGCATTTCGCCCTCAAAGGTCTGGTGTCCCTGTTCAAATCCGTCAACCAAGTAAAGCGCCGTATCAATCCCCGGCTGGATATTGACGGCATTGTGCTGACGATGGTGGACAAGCGCACCAACCTATCCAAAGATGTATGTGCTGCCCTGCGCAGCGCCTACGGTCACGCGCTGAAAATTTACCGTGCAGAAATCCCGGTCAGTACGCGCACGGCAGAAAGCGCTGCCAGTACACATAGCGTGCTGACCTACGATGCCAACGGCCCGGCCAGTTTGGCATACAAAGCGCTTGCCAAGGAGGTGACGGAGAATGAGAGAGTACGGCAGCAACATCAATCTGCCCTCACTCGATAATCTGTTTTCGAGTGAGCAGGAGCGGCAGGATGCAAAATTAGAGAAAATCCAAATTTTGCCGCTGACGGAATTACATCCCTTTCGGAATCACCCTTTTCAAGTCCGTGACGATGACGAGATGGACAAAATGGTGGACAGTGTCAAGGAATACGGTGTCATGACCCCGGCCATTGTCCGTCCTCGGCAAGATGGCGGGTATGAAATTGTAGCGGGCCACCGCCGCTGCCATGCCAGCCAGCGGGCTGACGTGGAGACTATGCCCTGCATCGTGCGGGATATGGACGATGATACTGCTATTATTCTGATGGTGGATAGCAACTGCCAGCGAGAGCATATTCTACCGAGTGAAAAGGCGAAAGCGTATGAAATGAAATTGGCTGCTATTAAAAGGCAAGGGCAACGCCGTGATTTAACTTCTGGACAAGTTGTCCAGAAGTTGTCAGTGCAAGAAGTTGCAGATGGAAGTGGCGAGGGCTACAAAACAGTCCAGCGCTTTATCCGTCTGAACAAACTCACCCCTGAACTCATGAAAATGGTGGATGATGGCAAGCTAAAAACCACTCCCGCCGTAGAACTTAGCTACCTTACCCCAGAAGAACAAGAGGACTTCCTGTCCTATATGGAATCCGAGGGCTGTACCCCGTCACTGTCTCAAGCACAAAAACTCAAGGAGGCCAGCAAGGAAAGCGTGTTGACACCCGAAAAAATCCAGCATATTATGGCCGCCAAGCCGCCCAGCGTAAAGCCGCGTGACCCGCAGCTTATGATTCCCGTTGCAAAAGTTGAACGATACTTTCCGAAAGGCTTTACAAGCGACCAGATGCAGCAGGTTATCGTAAAACTGCTGGAAAACTACGCCCGCGCCCACCAGCACGGCAGCAGATGAGGGGGCACCGATGACAAGATTATTAGTTGTTGAACCCGGCTACTGCCCTTATCAAGCGGGTTTTCCCAGCGCGATGGCGGCTGCTTCCGAAGTTGTTGAGGGCGAGAGCCAAATCCTAAAACCGTTCGGGACTCCACGCATCGGGCTGATATGTAGTAAATCGCAAAGCCAGCTGAAATATAACAGGCAGGTCAATGATGAGGGCGTGACTGTTCGTGGGCGCTTTCTCGTTTGCGGACTAAATGGCGATAAGGTCATAGGGCTATCCAAGGATCAGGCAGACCGATACAGCCGACTACTTTTTCTCCCGCAAGTCGCGGATATGGCAAGCGATGAACTGCCCGCTGCCAAAGTGCGACCACAGGACGAGCGCTATGGAGGTAAATTGTCTTTTTGGGAAAGACTTGAACGATGATGATCATCTCCATCATTTATCTTAAAATCTCCGTCAGAATACAAAATGATGGAGATAATTAGCTGTTTGGAAAAGAGTGGGCAATAATTATTTATTGATTTTTCCATGACAATTCGATATAATACAATCAGGGGTGAGAAAATGATACTGCAATATTTTGTTACAGAAACAGCAACCGAACGAAAAATCCCCATTGAAATAGATCGTGCCACAGACGCTGACCTTGCCGGTACAAAATCCTGCTGGCAAACGGATTGGACAAGCGAATTTATCGGTGACCCGGATTTAGAGAAATACGCAGCCAAAACCGAGGATGGAGAAATCGTTGCTTTGGGTGCATATCGTGAAACGCCGGAGAGCATGTTTGTTTATATCGAATATATTGAAAGCCACCCCGACAGCAATCCCACACTGGTTTCGCATCGAAAATATGTCGATATTGGGCGGATGATGATTGCTTTTGGCATTCAGCTTTCTATCGACAGTGGAAAAAATGGCGTTGTAACCTTTGAAGCAAAAACTGATGAATTGGCCAGACATTATATAAGTGATTTTGGTGCGGTCCGCATTTTCTCAAAGCAGTCTGGCGGTCCTATTATGTTGATGATCGCGGATAATGCTGCACTTACAATATTTAACACTTATCTTTCATAAAAGGAGGTCACGTATGAACGAGCATATTGACATTGAAGTGAAGCGTATGTCCAAAGAAAGCATCGAAATGCTGAACAATTTAAGTGCTGTATGCAAGCGATACGGCATCAATTACTATCGTGCGACGCAGGAAATGCGGGATCTCTTGGATACGATTGCACTGCATGAATACCAACTGCAAAAGGCGCGTGAACAAGGCTTGACCCGTTCCTCGGTTCCTCCGTTCATGGGCATCAAGCGCAGCGAACGCAGCAATAATCGTCCCGCCTAAAACCGAATTAGTATTCACACAAGGCTCTGTACAAATTTGTACAGGGTCTTTTTTATTGAGGTAAACCAAATGGGAAATTCTGATAACGTAATTGGCTACATCGAATATCTTAGTGATGATGGAAAAATAGTCGGATATGTTACGCCCTTTACGGATGTAGACAGATTTAAAAAGGAAATCTTGGAAGCAGCTGAGGTTGGTATGCCGATTACCCCGGTTGTGTTCCCGGATAAGATGGACAAGCCATTGGAATTGCCGCGGGACATCTATTGGCCGGGCGGCTTTCGTAAAGAAAAGAGACAGACTTACCCTTATGAGATATACCAAACCAGTAACCGTAATTTCGTTTTCAGAAACTATGCTTATGCGAAAACCTGTATGAAGGCTGCGGATTATAAACTCGTTTATAGTGGACGGATGGAACGCTGGGATGAGCCTGAAGATATTTATATAGCGCATAACCAAGGCAACCGTCCCAATGCTCAAAAGATGCGTTCTGTTTCTATCAGTGATATTATTGTGATCCACAACAGGAGAGAAACACAGGCTTTCTATGTAGATGAATATGGTTATCGTCAGGTTGATTATCTATTGCCGGAGTTAGAGAATTTGAAACAATCAGAACCGGAACCTTATGAACGATGAGGAGTAGTAAATGGCAAAATATGAAAGTATCCGTGCGCTTGCCAAAAAGCAACTGCAAGCCGTAACGGAGAGCAGTGACCGCTGGAAAGCATTTTTGCGGACAGCGGCCATTGCTTATAATTATAGTTTCCCAAACCAGCTTTTGATTCACGAGCAAAGCCCCACCGCCACAGCCGTGGCCGACATAGCTTACTGGAATAATAATGCGGGTCGCTGGGTCAAGCGCGGCGCACACGGTATCGCGGTATTTGACACGCGGGCAAATTCTTCCCGGCTGCGGTATCTGTTTGACATTTCCGATACCATCCCCCGTGCGGAGGTCCCCGACGCGCTGCCGTGGGTCATTACAGACCAGAACTGGCGGCCTGTTTGGGATAAAATCGTAGCGGATAATCACGCTGACAGCATCCAGAGCGCTCTCCTCATGCTCTCTACATCCTGCGTTGCCCAGCGCAGCGCCATGTTCACAACCGCACTGGGAAAAGCCATAGACGGCAGCAGCTTACAGTGGGCCAAGCCGGACGAACAGCGGCAGCTATTTATACAGCTTATCACCCAAAGCTGTCTGTATATGGCCGCGCTGCGGTGCGGCGTGGATACTGCGCGGCTGGATCTGTCTGCCCTTGAGTCCGTGAACCAGTTTGATACAAACCGCATCACTCTGTGTTTGGGCAGCGCTTGCCAACAGGCGGCACGGCCTCTCATGCAGCAGATCGGCAGCATCACGAGAGAAATCGACAGTGTTGCACGCGCCGAAAAAGTCCGCTATTATGGTGACAAACAGGAAGAAACCAATAACACCAAGGAGGTCAACAATGGAGTACATGATGGTGAACGGCTACCAAATCCCGGCGCTGACGCTGAACGAGCCGCCGATGCCGGAGATCGGCAAGTACGGCAGCCTGCGGCGGAAATTCCTGCGAGAGAACGCGCCGATGGTGTTCGACGAGATGTTGCTGGAGGGAACGCTGTACCCGCATCTGCTGGAGATGGACAACGCAGTACACCGGCAAATCGAGCAGACGATGCAGACGCTGATGCAGCAGAGCACCGCCCCGAACCGGCAGACAGACCCGATGGGCTGGACGCAGTGGATGAACGCCTTGCAGAGCCAAGCCGAGGAACTGGCGATGCAGCAGATTTACAGCCTGTAATACAAGAACCCCAAGCGGAGAGCGATACCACGCCCTCCGCTTTTTCTGTACCCATTTCTGATTTGCCGCCGCTGAGCGATGAACTGATTCTAGGCTTGCTTGCGAAAGAATCCTCCAGCCGTGCCGACAATGCGGCTATTCTGGAATATTTCAATGAGCATCCCGACCTTGCCGAGCGCAGCGCCTTTTGCAAGCACTGTTACAAGCAAATTTATACATATTTGTTCGTGGATGACCATACCGTGGGTTTTATCCGGCATGATATGTACCTTGAACTTTGGGAGGGCAACTATCTTACCAAAACAGCACAGGTCAATCTGACATGGGATGCTGTTACCGCAAAGATTGCTGACCTTATCGAGCAAGGGCGTCTGATGGTTCCCATCAAAGCAGCACCCGTGCAGCAGCAGATGGAGCAGCTTACTCTTACTCCCGAAGATTCTGAAAAGGCAGGGCTGCCGAGCCATGAGCAACAGGTAAAAAATATCGACCTTGCAGCAGAAGCCAAAAAGTGGAACAAGCCCATCATTGACGCATCCGGCAAGTACATTACGGAGCAGGACATTACCGATGCACTGTGCAAAGGCGGCGGGTTTGAAGATAGCAAATTTCGCATTCAGCAATATCTCTCTGCACAGGTACTTCCTATCGAGGAAGATCAAGCCCGCTGGCTGAAAAAAGAATACGGCATCGGCGGCGGCACATGGTTCTTCCATGATGGTGGGCACGGCTTTCTTGACCACATGGGCAAAAATCTCGAAATCACCCGACGTACAGAGGACGGCGAGTATCGCCGCGTTTTGAAGTGGAAAGAGGTTGCCCAACGCCTGCGGCTTTTGGTTTACAACGACCAGTATCTGATCGATGCCGAAAAAGCCCCCTATCAGGCATGGGCAGCAGAACAGCAAGCCGCCCGCGCAGCGAACGATGCCGCACTCGCCCATGCAAAACACGCTATCGCGGATTTCTGCGAGAATGAGGGGCTAAACGAGCCGAATTTCTCCGACTTGACCCGCGTGGAGTTTGCTTACTCTACCACCGAGGACGATGAGCACGAGATCCAAGTGTATGCCAATCTTCTGCGGAACGAAATCCGCTATGAGGTTGACGGTAACATTGTCCATATCGACTACTTTCAAGATAACCACGAGCTTGCTGCGCAGGGCATTGAAAACAGTGCTTTCTCGGATTTTATCAATACCGCCGAAGCAGAGTTTGAAAAGCATCATCCGACTACAAGAAAAGTCGAAAAATCACCTGTAACTATCGGCAGCACGGTTTATCTGGAAGATGACAGACCCTTTACCGTGGAGGAAATCGGCAGAGAAAACATTCATCTGCGGGATGAAAGTTTCCCGCTGGTAGGCCGTGCCGTCAGCCACGAGGAGTTTGCGCGGCTGCTTGCTGCCAACCCCAAAAATGCAGAACTATCCGCCCCGGAAGTTCCAAGCCGCCAAGAGCAGCCGGAAGAAACTGTTGAACCCATCGTGGGCGAAGTCATCGAAGAACCCAGCCCCTTTGTGGCACAGGTTATGGCGGATGCAGAACGGCTTTCGGCAGAAGATGAACCTTACCACCGCGAACCCATTACCTATGAAGCCCCCTATCTGGACAACCTGCCGACAGCACCGCGCGAAAAGTTTGCAGCCAACATTGCCGCCATCCAAAAGCTGAAAGAAATTGAGCAGCGCGTAGCGAACGGTGGCAGCCCTGCTTTTGAGGATGAGCAGAAAATTTTAGCGCAGTACACGGGCTGGGGCGGGCTTTCGGATGCGTTCGACCCGAACAAAAGTGCATGGTCGAACGAGTACAGCCAGCTGAAAGCAGCATTGTCTGAATCTGAGTATGAAGCTGCCCGCAGCAGCACCCTGACGGCGTTTTATACCCCCGCCACCGTTATCCACCCCATCTACCGCGCACTGGAGCGCTTCGGCGTAAAGGGCGGCAAAATCCTAGAACCCAGCATGGGCACAGGCGCATTTCTCGCACACGGACATTTTGGCAGCAGTGATGCCAAATTCTACGGCGTAGAATTGGACAGCATCACAGGCCGCATCTCCAAGCAACTTTATCAAAAGGCAAATATCCAAGTAACCGGCTATGAAAATGCGCTTCTCCCCGACAACTATTTTGACTGCGTTATTGGCAATGTCCCTTTCGGCAATTTCCAAGTCAATGACCCGCAGTATAACCGGCTGCACTTTCCCATTCACGACTATTTCTTTGCCAAGAGCATCGACAAGCTGCGCACCGGCGGCATCATGGCGTTCATCACCTCCAGCGGCACATTGGACAAAAAGGATGACCGCGCCCGCAAGTACATTGCCGAGCGCTGCGACCTTATCGGTGCGGTGCGCTTGCCCAACAATGCGTTCAAGGGCAGCGGCACAAAAATCATGACGGATGTAATATTTCTGCAAAAGCGCGATACGCTGCGCCAGCAGGACGAGCCTTGGCTGCACCTTGCAGAAGATGCCAACGGCATTACCATGAACCGCTACTTTGTGGAGCACCCTGAAATGATTTGCGGCAGAATGGAGATAGTCTCCGGTCCGTATGGCCCGACTTCCACCTGTCAGCCGATAGACCCCGATGCGGTGGACCGTTTCGGAAAGCCGTTGCTGGAAACGCAAATCGACACTGCCATGCAGCACTTGACCGCCACGCTGACAAAAGCCGAAATCTCTGTGCAGGAAGAAAGCGGCGAGGACACCAAGTACATTGATGCCGATCCCTTTGTGCGTAATTTCAGCTACACGGTAAAGGACGATAAAATCTATTACCGCGAAGGCGCAGTCATGCGGGAGTGTAATCCCAACGCAGCATCTGCCGAGCGTATCCGCAAACTGGTGGAACTGCGCGATACCACCCGCGCTCTGATCGATGCGCAGTTGCAGGACTTGTCGGACGAGGAAATCCACCGTCTGCAAGCCCAGCTTAACCGCCAGTATGATGCCTTCCGCGCCAAGCACGGCCTAATCAACAGCCGCAGCGCGGAGTTGTCTTTCCGGGATGACAGCAGCTACTATTTGCTGTGTTCACTTGAAAATGTCGATGAAAAAGGAAACTTTATCAGCAAGTCGGATATGTTCACCAAAAGGACTATCCGCTCTGCGCAGATACCCGACCACGCCGACACGGCATCGGACGCTCTGGCACTGAGCATCGGGGAACGTGCCAAGGTCGATATGCCTTACATGATGCACCTTACCGGGAAAGATGAAGCAACGCTTGCTAAGGAACTGGCGGGCGTTATTTTTGTAGAGCCTTTCCGCAAACAGGAGGACGGCAGCCCTGTTTACCTTATGGCGGATGAGTATTTATCCGGCAATGTACGCGAAAAGCTGCGTATTGCTCATGTTGCAGCCGACCAAGACCCGGCATTCCGCATCAATGTAGAAGCGTTGGAACAGGTGCAGCCCAAGGACTTGACGGCGGGCGAAATAACGGTCCGGTTGGGTGTCACATGGATCGGGTCGGAAATCATCAAGCAGTTTGCCGATGAACTTTTTCAGTCAACCTACCGCGAACAGAAAATAGCTGTCCGTTACAATGAATATCTGAATAACTGGTATATTTCCAACAAGAGCCAAGGCAACGATAATATCCGCGTCACGAACACCTACGGCACAAAACGTATCAACGGCTATCATTTGTTGGAGAACGCACTCAATCTGCGGGCCACCAAAATTTACGATACAATCTATGACGAAAACGGCAAGGAGCAGCATAAACTCAATGGTCCTGCCACCGAAGAAGCACAGGCCAAGCAACGGATGATAGAAGATGCTTTTAAAGACTGGATTTTCAAGGACCGTGAGCGCCGGGAAAGTTTGGTGGCGCTGTACAATGAAAAGTTCAACTGCATCCGCCCCCGTGAGTACGACGGCAGCCACATCCAGTTTTTCGGCATGAACCCGGAAATCGCGCTGCGGCCCCACCAGCGCAATGCCATTGCGCATATTTTGTACGGGCACAACACACTGCTGGCGCACACTGTCGGCGCAGGTAAGACCTATGAGATGGTCGCCGCCGCGATGGAGAAAAAGCGATTGGGATTATGCAGCAAAACACTTGTCGCCGTGCCAAATCATCTGACAGGCCAATTTGCCAGTGAAGCGCTGAAGCTATACCCCAATGCAAACATTTTGGTGACAACGCAGCGCGATTTTGAAAAGTCAAACCGTAAACGGTTTTGTGCCAAAATCGCCACCGGCAACTATGACATTGTGGTAATCGGTCACAGCCAGTTTGAAAAGATTCCACTTTCCGATGCCAGAAAAGCCGAGTTTATCCGCAAGCAAATTGACGAACTGGAGATGCAGTTGGAGAGCATGGACAACAGCGACAGCCGTCTGACCGTCAAGCAGTTGGAAAGTAAGAAAAAGCAGTTGAAAACCAAGCTGTCAAATTTGCTGGACGCCCCGAAGCGGGATGATGTGGTGACTTTTGAGGAACTGGGCGCAGACTCCCTCATGGTCGATGAAGCACACAATTTCAAGAACCTCATGACCGTTACAAAGATGCACAACATCGCGGGTATCAGCACCACCGAGAGCCAAAAGGCCAGTGACCTGTTTATGAAGTGCCAGTACCTTGATGAAATCACCGGGGCACGCGGCGTAACGTTTGCCACAGGCACCCCCATTTCCAACAGTATGACCGAGCTGTATACCATGCAGCGCTATTTGCAGCAGTACACCTTGGAACGCAACGGCCTTGCAAACTTTGACAGTTGGGCGGCCACCTTTGGCGAAACCGTCACAGCCATCGAACTTGCGCCAGAGGGAACCGGCTACCGCACAAAAACACGCTTTGCTCGTTTTTTCAATCTGCCGGAACTTATGGCAATGTTCAAAGAATGCGCTGACATTCAAACAGCAGATATGCTGAAACTGCCTGTCCCTGCCCTTGTAGGCGGCAAGCCGACCAACATCCAGCTAAAGCCCTCTGAAATACAAAAACAGATGGTAGCGGAATTGGGCGAACGAGCCGACAAAATCCGCAATAAAATGGTAAAGCCCTATGAGGATAATATGCTGAAAATCACCAACGACGGACGCAAATTGGCGCTGGATCAGCGCTTGATCGACCCCGACTTGCCCGATGATCCTGACAGCAAGGTCAATATCTGTGTGGGCAAAATTTTTGAGATATGGGAGCATACCATGCCTCAACGCAGTGCGCAGCTTGTTTTCTGCGATCTGTCCACGCCCAAGGCGGGCGTTTTCAATGTCTACGATGACATGAAAGCAAAGCTGATCGAGCGCGGAATCCCCGAAACAGAAATTGCCTTCATCCATGAAGCGAACACCGATGCCCGCAAGACGGAACTTTTCGGAAAAGTTCGCAGCGGTGCAGTTCGCGTGCTGATGGGCAGCACGGCCAAAATGGGAGCCGGAACCAATGTCCAAAAGCGGTTGATTGCGTTGCACCATCTGGATGTACCGTGGCGGCCATCTGATATTGAGCAGCGTGAGGGCAGAATATTACGACAGGGCAATGAAAATAAGGAGGTCTATGTTTTCCGTTATGTCACCGAAGGTACATTTGATGCCTACTCATGGCAGCTTATCGAAAATAAGCAAAAATTCATCGGACAGATTATGACCTCAAAATCTCCGGCTCGCAGCTGCAATGATATGGACGAGGCTGCACTGTCCTACGCCGAGGTAAAGGCATTGGCGGCTGGCAATCCGCTTATCAAGGAAAAGATGGACTTGGACGTGCAGTTGACCCGTCTTAAAACACTGAAAGCTGCCCATGACAGCCAGCGTTATGAACTGGAAAATAAAATTGCCATCGGCTTCCCGGCTGAAATCCGAAAATGCAAAGAACAGATTGAAAATGCCACGGTAGACGCCGCCACCGTAAAGGAACACTCCGTAGTGGATGCGGACGGCAAAGATGTTTTCTGTATCCAGTTGGAAAAGAAAGTTTACTACGAAAAAGAACCTGCGGGGAAAGCCCTGTTAGGTCTGCTGGGCTTGGCACTGAATAACGAAAAGCCCGTACCTATCGGGTATTTCAAGGGTATGGAACTGCAAATCCAACATCTGCCTTTTGGCAACGAATACCATGCAAGATTGGTTGGCTCTGGTACATATAGCACTCAGTTAGGAGCTGATGTGCTAGGCAATCTGACACGCCTTTCCAATTTGGTAAATGGTATTGAACCGAGCATTGAAAAGACACGCAATATGCAAATCCAGTTGGAACAGCAGCTTGCCAGCGCCGAGGAAGAAGTCAAGCGGCCATTTCCACAGGCAACGGAACTGACTGAAAAGAGTAAGCGTCTTGCGGTGCTGGAGGGACTGCTGAACATGAACGACAAAGACATTGTGACCGACACCGAGCCGGAACAACAGTGTCAGACCGACAATCGACAGCGTGGACAGGAGGAACGATAAATTTTATGATTAAAGGCAGAAAGACCAATCGTATACGCGACCACCCCAAGGATGAAAGGAGTAGTTTTTATGAAAAAATCTATTGTTGTATTGGGCATAGTATTGGCGCTGTCCGGGTGTGCAGCGGCAGCGGATGAAACTCTTACGGCTGAACCGGCTGCACTGGTGGAAATCTCACCGGCCACCGAAGAAACTGCGCAGCCGGTGGAAGCTGCTGCAACTGCCGAACCTGCGCAGACAGCAACCCCTGCGCCGACAGCCGAGCCTACGGCAGTCCCCACCGCAGAACCCACGCAAGCCCCGGTGGAGGAAACCGTAGCCGCCGCTCCGGCACAGGTTAGTATGAGTTATGGTGCGGTGCCGTTCGACCTTGCAGCCGGTACGGAGCAATGGTGGAGCATCGACAGCAGCGACAGCGCATACTGGGCCGTGCAGGAGAACATCAACGCCATCCGTGCGGCGGCGGGACTTTCCCCGCTGGCAATGGACGGCGGATTGAGCGCGGCGGCAGATGCCCGCTGCGAAAGTTTTGTCGCGGGCGGTGCGTTCGACCACAGCGGCATGACCACCCGCAGCGAAATCTGCGCAGCCGGTCCTATCGGCTCGGCCAGCAGCGTATGCAGCTATTGGCAGAACAGTCCTGCCCACTATGCCAACATCACCAACGCCAGCTTTACGAGCATGGGCGTAGCCTGTTGGTTCTGCTCCACCGCCGAGGGGCAGTATACCTACTGGACTGTTACCTTCAACTAAAACTCCTACTTGTTTTCATACACAAATTATGATATAATTTCTGTATGAAAGAGAGGTGCTATCTATGCCGAACATTCGTTCCAGCGCAGATTTGAGAAACAACTACAATGACATTTCCTCTTACTGCCATGCCTACAACGAGCCGGTCTTTA
>OLPN01002620.1_pt1 | contig 13688 bp, 12 predicted proteins | sample 1672601 | NCBI WGS metagenome assembly OLPN01 (sample SAMEA3136704, study PRJEB25190) | human gut metagenome | reverse complement strand
ATATAGTGGTAATTTGGAAAATGAAGAAGCGTGATGGCTTCGAGAAGGAAAAGATGCTTCTCCCTGGCCAGTCTCACCAGTTTCTCCGCCTCTTTCACTGTGGATGTAAAGGGTTTCTCATTGATAACGTTCCGGCCCGCGAGAAGAGCCTTCTCCGCGTAGAAGGCGTGCATCTGATTGACGATCCCTAAGTACACCGCGTCCATCTCCGCCTCTTTCAAAAAGGTCTCATAATCCGTATAGAGAGCCGGAATCCCGTACTGTTCTGCCAGCTCCCGGCCTGTCTTTTCGCTCTGCGGCCGGCAGACCAGAGCCGTCACCTCGATCCGCTCCTGATCTTTCTGCATATTCAGAAATTCCCTGACAATCTTGCCCGTTCCTGCAATTCCTACTTTCATCTTCCGTTCCTCCTGATTTGCGCATTTTTTTAACTATAACACACTTCTTCACACAAAGGAAGCCGCCTGAGATATGAATTCGCGGTTACTCTATCTCAGGCGGCTTCTTTTTATGATTTAGGAGAAAGTATGAAAAAGAATATCTTTGTTGCATTTTCTATAATAATGGCAAAATATGTCTAAACTATGAAGAAGTCCGGAAGGTTTTGTGAACTTTCAGAAGACTTTATCGCAGGTAATTTCTCAGCGTTTTCAGAGCGCTTTTTTCGAGGCGGCTCACCTGGGCCTGGGAGATCCGGATGAGACGCGCCACCTCCATCTGGGTCTTTCCCTCGTAAAAACGAAGCCGGATGATATGCCGCTCCCGGTCCGTCAGCTTTTTCACCGCCTCGTTTAAAGAGAGCACTTCGATCCAGTTTTCCTCCCGGTTCTTTTTGTCACTGATCTGGTCCATGACATAGAGCGTATCGCCGCCCTCCGTATATACCGGGTCGTAAAGGCTCATGGGTGTCTGAATTGCGTCCATGGCGTAGACAATTTCCTCTTTCGGAATACCGATTTCCTCCGCAATCTCCGTGATTGTGGGCTCCTTGAGATTCTTTTTCACATAGCCTTCCCGGGCGTAGATGGCCTTGTAAGCCGTATCCCGAAGCGACCTACTCACCCGTATGGAATTGTTGTCTCGAAGATACCGGCGGATCTCTCCGATGATCATCGGCACCGCGTAGGTGGAAAACTTCACGTTCAGCGTGGAATCAAAGTTGTCAATGGCCTTCATAAGGCCGATGCAGCCGATCTGAAAGAGGTCGTCGGCGTTCTCGCTGCTGCTGCCGAAACGGCGAATCACACTTAAGACCAGCCGGAGATTTCCTTTGATATAGAGCTCCCGGGCCTCGCTGTCCCCTTCCTTTATCCTCTCAAAAAGCGCTTCCTTCTCCTCATTTTTCAGAAGCGGCAGTCTGGCTGTGTTGACGCCGCAGATCTCTACTTTATTCAGAGCCATGGTTTCATCCTCCTATACAAGCTGTTCGTCTGTACAGTAAGATGATTCACCGTCCTGTTTTCAACTATGCGTTTTTCGCCAAAATTTTAGAAAGTTTTCGGCCTTGACAAAAAGAGCGTGACATTTCTGCTAAAACAGGTATAATAAAATCAAACCACTAATCCGTATATTTGATCTAAAGGAGGATTTTCATTATGCGTGTCTTATACAAGGATTTTTCCGACGGTTATCTCTCCGTGGCAGAGGTGACTGGAACCACCTATTATGAGGAAGAACAGGTTCTGGAGTTTATCGGTTCCGACCGTGATTTCGCCATCCAGGCAGATGAAAGACTGGCAGAAAAGCTCGTCCGCGACCTCTACGAAAACGGCCGCCTCGATGTCACCGCCTACGAGCCCGCAGACGTTGATTTTCTTTTTGAGGAAGACAGCGAGGACTTCGAGGAGGAAGACGAAGATTTCGACGATGAAGATATGCTGAACGTCTATTTCGCCGACGACGATACGGATGGCATCCATATCCCCCGTACCATCCGCTTCCCGAAAAACCGCGACTAAAAAATGAGCCTTTGGCAGGATTCATTCATCTGCCAGAGGCTCACTTTTTAATTTTCTTTTTGAAAAACAACCGTAATCTTCGTTCCTTTTCCCACTTCACTCTCCACCCGGATCTTCGCCTGATGAACGAGGGCCGCGTGCTTCACGATGGAAAGCCCGAGGCCAGTGCCGCCGGTCCCCCGGGAATGGCTCTTATCGACACGGTAGAAGCGCTCAAAAATCCGCTCCTGGTCTTCTTTGGCAATACCGATGCCGTTGTCCTCCACGCTCCAGACGATGCCCACCGGCGTCTCCCGAAGGTCCACATGAACCCGTCCGCACTCGCCGGTGTATTTCACAGCGTTATCCGCAAGATTATAAAAAATCTCATAGAGCAGCCGGTAAACACCCCGGATGTTCCGTGTGTCCTCCCCGGTAAAAATAAGATTGATCTTCTTCTTCTCCGCCTGATGCTCCAGATTTTTCAGCACTTCCCGGCTCATCTCGCCGATATCCACAGTCTCAAAAGGCAGCTTCCCGCTGTTCTCATCCAGCTTGGAAAGCTCGATGATATCCTCCACCAGTGTTTTCAGGCGGGTGGCCTCGTGATGAATCCGGCCTGCAAATTCCGGAATATCCTCCGGCCGCACCAGACCGTTTTCCATGATCTCCGCATAGCCGGAAATGGACATGAGGGGCGTCTTGAGCTCGTGGGAAACGTTGGCAGAGAACTCTCTTCTCACCTCTCCCGCTTCCTTAAGCTCCTCCATCTGCCGGGCAATCTGCCGGTTCTGCTCGTCCAGCCGTCCAAGCAGCGGACGCATCTCCTCATAAATCACGTTGTTCAGTGGATGCTCCAGATCCAGCTCATTGATAGGCTCCATGATCTTATTGGTCTGAACCGTAATAATATAGATTGTAAAAAGAAGCACCAGAAGAAGCACTACCCCCAGGATCAGTGTGCCGGAAAAAAGCGTCTTGAAAACGCTGTCTGTGGTTCTGGCCACTCGTAAAATCTCGCCGTTATCCAGACGTACCGCATAGTAAAAGGTCTGCCGGGAAAGGGTTTCCGAATAGCGGACCATCTCGCAGGAGCCGTTTTCCCTGGCTTCAATAAACTCAGGCCGGCTCGCATGATTTTCCATGGTCTCGGGGTCCTCCTCCGAATCATAGAGGACCTTTCCTGCGGAATCCACGAGCGTAATCCGGTTGGCCGTCGTCTGGCCCACGGTGGACACCAGATAAACGTCCCCACTGGCTCCCGTCTCCCGCGCCGCCTCCATCAGCGTACGGACATACTCCGCTTCGTCCCGGATGCTGCTTTTCACCGCATCCCGGACCTTTTCATACATGACAAGACTTGCTGTCACAAAAGAAAGAAATACCGCAACGATCACCAGAAAGCTGGCGTTTTTCAGCATTTTCTTTCTCATTTCAGCTCTCCGATCCGATAGCCCACGCCCCGGACGGTCTCAATGAGAGCCCCAGCATCGCCAAGCTTTTGTCTTAAGGAACGGATATGGACGTCCACGGTACGGGTCTCCCCGTCGAAATCATAGCCCCAGACATGGCCCAGAAGCTGATCTCTCGTGAGGACGATGCCCTTATTTTCCACCAGATATTTCAGAACCTCAAATTCCTTTAAGGTCAGCTCCACGAGACGGCCGTTTTCCTGGACTTCATGACGCTCCACCAGGATCGTGAGGGAACCGCAGTGAAGCTCTTTTTCTCCCTGCTTCTGGCCGCTTCGCCGTAAGACTGCCTTGACTCTTGCAAGAAATTCCATCATGCCGAAGGGCTTCGTGATGTAGTCGTCCGCCCCGGCATCCAGCCCCTTTACCTTATCAAACTCCGCACCCTTGGCCGTCACCATGATGACCGGAATCTCTTTCGTGGAGCTGTTGGCTTTGAGCTTGTCCAGAATCGCATAACCGTCCTCCCCGGGAAGCATGATATCCAGAAGAATCAGCTCCGGCCGGTTGTTTTTGAGCTCCTGAAAAAGCTCTTTTCCGGAATCAAAGCCCTGGGCCTGATAGCCGGTGGTGCTTAAGGTATAGACAAGAAGTTCCCGGATATTCCGGTCATCTTCCACACAAAAAATCATAGTTTTCCTCCTCAATTACGGGAGTACATACTGCTCCCTCTCCTTAGCCACAATCCGGTGAAATTCTTCATTGCTCTGGGATTTTACCTGCTCCAGGTAGCTGTGGGTATCAAAGGAATCTTCCTGGACCTGAAGGATACAGACCGCGATATTGGAACAATGGTCCGCCACCCGCTCCAGATCCGTGATGATATCCGAGAGGATAAAGCCCATCTCGATGGTGCATTTTTCATCTCGCAAACGCTGTACATGGCGCTTTTTCAGCTCCTGATTGAGCTCGTCGATGACCTCCTCCAGAGGTTCCACTTTTCCCGCCAGGACCGTATCTTTTTCCTCAAAAACAGTAACCGCTGTTTTTACGATATCTTTGACTGCCCGACAGAGAACACTCAGCTCTGCCAGCGCCTCGTCGGAGAAGGCCAGTTTTTTCTGATCCAGCTCCCGGGCTGCTCCCAGAATATTGACCGCATGGTCGGAAATCCGCTCGAAATCTCCGATGCAGTGAAGCATGATGGAGAGATCGTGACTGTCCCGGCTGCTCAGATCCTTCTGGTTTAATTTTACCAGATAGGTGCCCAATTCATCCTCGTAGCGGTCCACTTTTTCCTCCGTGGTCTCCACAAAGGAAGCCTTCGCCTCATCGTAAACCGTCAGAAGAGACAGAGCATCGGAAAAAGCGTCTTGTGCGCTCTCGGCCATTCTGGAGGCTGCATGACGGCTCTGCTCCATAGCGAAAGCCGGTTTCTCCAGGAAACGCTGATCCAGCGTGAGAAATTCCTGATTCTCCACTGCCGGTGCCTGGGTATTTTTCTTGTCCCGGATCGTGAGGCAGGCCAGTTTTTCCAATCCCTTGGAAAAAGGCAGAAGAACCAGAGTGGCAAAAATATTAAACATACTGTGAATTACGGCGATGCCTGCGGGGCCCGCTGCCTGGGACATGAAAGAAAAATCCACAAAAAGGTGCAGGAAATAGAACAGGCTCATAAAGATGGCCGTACCGATGATGTTGAAGTAAAGGTGTACCATAGCCGCCCGTTTTGCATTTTTGCTGGCTCCCACTGCGGAGAGAAGAGCGGTCACACAGGTACCGATGTTCTGGCCCATGATGATCGGCAGGGCCACGTTATAGCTCACTGCTCCGGTCACGCAGAGGGCCTGCAGAATACCAACGGAAGCAGAAGAACTCTGGATGACTGCTGTCAGAAGGGTTCCTGCCAGCATACCGAAGAGCGGGTTGGAGAAACGGGTCAGAAGGCTGGTAAATTCCGGCACATCTGCCAGCGGTTTCACCGCTCCGCTCATGGTCTCCATTCCGGTCATCAGGATGGAAAAACCAAGAAGGATGGTTCCGATATCTTTCTTTTTCTCATTTTTGCAGAACATAACAAGAATCACACCGACCAGAGCCAGAACAGGCCCAAATGTGGTGGGTTTACAGAGCTGCACCACAAAGTTGCTGCTCTCAATACCGGAAAGGCTTAAGATCCAGGAAGTCACTGTGGTACCAATGTTGGCGCCCATGATCACGCCCACTGCCTGAGAAAGCTTCATAATTCCGGAGTTTACAAAACCGACCACCATAACAGTCGTAGCCGATGAGGACTGGATCACAGCCGTCACGCCAGCTCCCAGAAGTACTGCTTTGATTGGATTGGAAGTGAGATTCTCCAGAATCTGCTCCATTTTTCCGCCGGATATTTTGGCGAGGCCGTCGCTCATCACATTCATTCCGTACAGGAACAGGGCCAGGCCACCAAGTAATGTAATCAAACTAAAAAAGTCCATAAACGATAAATTCCTCCCTCGATTTACTGATCTTCTCATATGTGTTCGAGCTATTATAAGGAATTTATGTTAAATAAGAACCTGTATTATGTAAAATCCATGTAAAATCCGGTCTTACAGAAGCTCCTGGAAGTCCCGGATCGTGCAGGTTGCCATTTTTCGGATGCTCTCCCATTCCTTCTTTGAACTGTCATCCAGAATGCCCATCGCCTGAAAACCGCCGTCCAGAGCGCCTTTGACTCCCGCCGTAAGATCCTCAAAGACCATGCACTCTGCCGGTGCCACGCCGATGAGTTCTGCCGCCCGCTCGTAGATGTCCGGAAAGCCTTTTCCTCTTTTTACCTCCGAAACCGTCACAATGGCATCAAAATATTCATAAATGTCGTTGTGCTTCAGGCAGGGAATGAAAAGCTCCCGGTCTCCGGAAGTCGCTGCTGCGATGGGAATGCCCTGGCTTTTTAATTTTTCCAGATAATCTTTTGCTCCGGGCTTTAAGTCTACATGAAGGGCGTAGGCCTCCCTCGCCATCTCCCGCCATTCCTGTAGCAGCATCTCCGGTGTCTCGGAAAAGCCAAAGCGTTCGATCGTGTAGCGCGCTGCCTCCGGGAAGCCCATGGCCGCAATCTTCTGCTTATAATCATCCGGCATGGGAAGATTTCTTTTTTTCAGGAAATCGATATCGACCTGGTCCCAGACTCCCATGGAATCCAGAAGTGTGCCGTCCAGATCAAAAATCGCTCCTTTCCACTGTTTTTCTGTCATCTTCTGTTCCTTTCCGTCCGGATTCTTTTGTCTTTATCCGGTCTGTTCTATTCTAACACAGGAAGAGGCTTTGTGCGGTGTCAAAAAAAATTTATTTTTCTTCTTGACAATACACCGGATTCGTGTATAATACAAAGCCATAGAGCAAAGGCGTTCTGGAGAAGATCTGGAATGCCTTTTGTTTATATAGTGACCGTTTTACCCGAAACGTAAAGGCGCGTTTTTTCCTGATGGAAAGAAGGCGCTTTTTGTTTACTCCGGGGAGCGAGCGGTCCAGATCAAAGGAGGAGAAAATTATGGAATTCTCAGCAGTAAACACAATCTGGGTACTTGTCGGTGCCGCTCTGGTCTTCTTCATGCAGGCCGGTTTCGCCATGGTAGAGGCCGGTTTCACCCGGGCCAAAAATGCCGGCAACATCATCATGAAAAACCTCATGGACTTCTGTATCGGAACCCCCGTTTTTTGGCTCGTGGGCTTCGGCATCATGTTCGGAGCCGGCAACGGCTTCTTCGGCCGGATCGGAGGCATCGCTTCCGAAGCCAATTACGGAACGGCCATGACTCCTGACGGCGTTCCTTTCTGGGCCTTCCTCATTTTCCAGACCGTCTTCTGTGCCACAGCCGCAACCATCGTTTCCGGCGCCATGGCAGAACGTACCAAATTCCTTTCCTACTGTATTTACAGCCTGATCATCAGCCTGGTTGTCTATCCCGTTTCCGGTCACTGGATCTGGGGCGGCGGCTGGCTCTCAGAGCTTGGCTTCCATGATTTCGCCGGTTCCGCAGCCGTTCATATGGTAGGCGGTGTGGCCGCTTTCATCGGTGCTCTGATCCTCGGCCCCCGTATCGGAAAATACGACAAGGACGGCAAACCCAAAGCCATCCCCGGCCACAACCTGACCATCGGCGCTCTCGGCGTCTTCATCCTCTGGTTCTGCTGGTTCGGCTTCAACGGCTGCTCCACCGTCAGCATGGAGGGTGAGGCCATTGTCACCGCAGGCAAAATTTTCGTCACCACCAACCTGGCAGCCGCTGTTGCCACCTGCACCGTTATGATCCTCACCTGGGTCCGCTACAAAAAACCGGACGTTTCCATGTCTTTAAACGGAACGCTGGCAGGTCTGGTAGCCATCACTGCCGGCTGTGACACCGTTTCCCCGACTTCCGCAGCCATCATCGGTATTCTCTCCGGTTTCGTCGTTGTCTTCGGTATCGAATTTATCGACAAAGTGCTGAAAGTGGACGATCCGGTTGGTGCTGTCGGTGTTCACGGCCTCAACGGTCTTTTCGGAACTCTGGCAGTTGGTCTTTTCTCCGACGGAACCGGAACCGAGTGGAAAGGTCTTTTCACCGGTGGCGGCTTCCACCTCTTAAGCATTCAGGTTCTCGGTATCATCTGTGTCGTTGCCTGGGTTGCCGTTACCATGACCATTGTTTTCCAGGTTCTGAAACACACCATCGGCCTTCGTGTTTCCGCTGAGGAAGAGATCGCAGGTCTGGATATCGTCGAGCACGGCATCGCAAGCAGCTACGCAGGCTTCTCCGTTCACGACAACATCGGCCCGGTTCCCGCTCCCATGACAGGCAGCGCCAAAGTTTCCACCGGTACCACCTCCGCTGCTCAGGCTCCCGCAGAAATTTCTCCTTCCGAGGGCTCCCAAGGTACGCATAAGCTCACCAAAGTGGTCATCGTCACCCGCCAGAACAAGCTGGAAGAATTTATGCACGCCATGAACACCATCGGAGTCACCGGCGTCACCGTCACCAACGTCCTGGGCTGCGGCGTCCAGAAAGGTGCTTCCGCTTACTACCGCGGCGTCGAGATGGATATGAGTCTCCTGCCCAAGGTAAAGATCGAGATCGTCGTCAGCGCCGTTCCGGTTCAGACCGTCATCGACACCGCCAAGGCAGTTCTCCACACCGGCCAGATCGGCGATGGCAAGCTCTTCGTCTATGATATTGAGAATGTCGTGAAGATCCGTACCGGCGAAGAAGGCTTTGACGCCCTTCAGGATACACAGTAACAACCATATTATATAAGAAGAAACGCCCCCGTTCCGCTGCTCCCTACAGCTGGAACGAGGGCGTTTTCTTATTCCTTTTAAAAGGAAAAGATCGCTGCCTCATAGCCCGAAAGATCGTAAGAGAAAGAAGTCTCTCTCTGGCCGGAGGGGATGTTTTCTGCCTCGTAGATTTTGTGGAGCTCTTCTCTAGTTCCGCCGAATTTTTTCCAGCTGCTGTCAAGGAGAAGCTCGTAGCTGCCGCCGCACGGCGTTCCCAGGCGGTACTCTTTCCGCTCCACCGGAGTGAAATTGATGACAAAGAGAAGATTATTCCCATTTCTCCCGAAACGGGCGAAGCTCACGATACTCTCCTCCGCGTCGTCGGGATCCATCCACTGGAAGCCGCCGGGCTCATAATCCAGCTCGTAGAGAGCCGGATATTCCCGATAGATTTCGTAGAGGGAGTGCATGTAGCGCTGCATTCCCAGATGCTTCGGCTCGGATAAAAGGAACCAGTCCAGTTCCCGGTTTTCGCTCCACTCCCGCTCCTGGGCAAATTCCTGACCCATGAAAAGAAGTTTTTTCCCGGGATGACCGATGTAGAAGCCATAGTAAGCCCGAAGATCCCCGAAGGGGTCCAGACCTTTCCCGGCGGGCATTTTTCCCAGAAGAGAATGTTTTCCGTGGACCACCTCGTCGTGGGAGAGTGCCTGGATAAAATGCTCCGTATAAGCGTAAACCATGCCAAAAGTCAGATGGTCGTGATGATAGCTTCGGTAAATCGGGTCTTTTTCCATATAGGCCAGGGTGTCGTTCATCCAGCCCATGTTCCATTTCATATGAAAGCCCAGACCCTGACCCTCCGGCTCCCCGGTGACACCCGGCCAGGAAGTGGATTCCTCCGCGATCATCACGGTTCCGGGAGCAAACTTCCGGGTCGTCCGGTTTAAAAGCTGGAGAAATTCCACTGCTTCCAGGTTCTGATTGCCGCCGTAAATGTTGGGAATCCACTCCCCCGGTCCTCTGCCGTAATCCAGATAGAGCATGGAGGAAACCGCATCCACCCGAAGACCGTCCAGATGGTATTCCTTCAGCCAGAAAACTGCGCTGGCGCAGAGAAAGTTCCGCACTTCTTTTTTTCCATAGTCAAAGACCTTCGTGCCCCACTCCCGGTGCTCGCCCTTCCGGGGATCTTCGTACTCATAGAGGGGCGTCCCGTCAAAGCAGGCCAGCCCGTGGGCATCCTTCGGGAAATGAGCTGGTACCCAGTCAAGATACACGCCGATCCCTTTCCGGTGCAGGTAATCCACCAAATACATAAAATCTTTCGGATTTCCATATCTGGATGTAGGTGCAAAATACCCGGTTACCTGATAGCCCCAGGACCCGTCGAAGGGATACTCCAGAATCCCCAAAAGTTCCACATGGGTGTAGCCCATCTCCTCCGCATAGTCTCCCAGCGCATGAGCCAGCTGCTTATAATTAAGGAAGCCGTCGGGATCCGCCTCAGTTATGGGCCGTTTTTGAAAGGAGCCCGGATGGACTTCCAGGATATTGATAGGCTCGGTCCGATAGTCTTTTTTCTCCCGCCTGGTCATCCATTCCTGATCCCGCCAGCGGTAATCCTCAATGCCGGCCACCCGGGAAGCGTTTCCCGGTCTTACCTCGCTCTCGAAGGCATAGGGATCTGCCTTATAGAGGACCTCACCGGTCCGTGTGTGGATACAGTATTTGTAGAGATCCCCCTCGATGGCTCCCGGCACAAAAAGCTCATAGATTCCGGAAGCTCCCAGCCGCTCCATGCACCCGGCAGCCTCCCGCCAGCCATTAAAAGTCCCCACCACGCTGACAGACTTCGCCGCCGGCGCCCAGACAGAAAAACACACGCCTTCCATCCCGTCTTTCTCCGTCAGATGTGCTCCAAACCGTTCATAAACCTCAAAATGCTGCCCGATTCCAAAAAGATACTGGTCCACCTGCCCTGTCATGGTCACATCCTGATACTGCTTCATTCTCTCGTACATCCTTCCCAAACAATTCTGTCAATTTCTGTTTACCATAATAGCATTGGATGGGGCGGATGTCTACATCGTAAACATCACAATCAGCATTTCCACGCTCATCTGGTCGTTCATGCGGCCTGTTTTGACGGCTTCTTCGGCTTCGACGCACTCTCTGACGGCCCGTTCCAGTTCTTCGTAGGTGAAACTTTCCATCTGCCGCCAGGAATTTTTCACGATGAAGGGCTGGATTTTCATGTGGGAGGCGATGCTGTTCTGGTCGTAGCCCTGGTTTTTCAGCTCTTTCATCTGCAGAAGCTGATTGAACTGCCGGGCGATCAGGAAGAGAATCCGCATGGGGGGCTCTTTTAACGCCAGGAGATCGTAGTAAAGGTCCATGGCTTTTTTCTGCTGCTTCTGAGCCACGGCGCGGATCATGTCGAAGATCTTGTTCTCCGTCCGGGTGATGCAGATCTCCTCCACATCCTCGGGAAGAATCTCGTTTTTGTCCAGCGTGTAGCAGAAAAGCTTCTCCAGCTCCATCTGGATATTTCCCATATCGTCCCCGGCCTTCTCAAGGAAGAGACGCATCGCGGATTCCGTGATCTGTTTTCCTTCTTTTTTCACGCTGGAGAGGATCCAGCGCATAAGGCTCCGCTCGTCCTGGCGGCCAAATTCTACAATGCGGCCCACACTTTTCACGGCCTTATAGAGCTTGCCCCTCTTGTCCACTTCCTCTTCCACGAAGACCATACAGGTGGTGTCCGGCATGGACTTTATGTAGTCCGCCAGCTCGGGGCTGGCATTTTTGAAAAAGCCGGTATCTTCCAGAAGGATCAGCCGCTTATCTGCAAAGAAGGGCATGGTCTCCGCCTGGTCGATGACTGCCTTCGGGTCCACATTTTTTCCCGTATAGACGGAAAGATTCATCGTGTCGCCCTCGGGAAGCACGGCCTCCGTCAGCTTTTTCTTATAGAGCTGGCGGAGATAGGGCTCCTCCCCACAGAGAAGATATACTTTCTGAAACTCTTTTTTCCGAATGTCCTCTATTAAATCCTTCATGGTTCCTCCTGTTGTCCGGTAAAATTACTGTCTCCATTATAGCGCATTCTCTTCTTCCGGGGAACCGGAAATTTTCCGGCTTTTTATTCCGCTTTCTCTGCCGCCTGTTTTTTCATTTCTTTTTTCCGGCGGGTCATAAGGCCTCCCACCCGGCCGGTCTCCTTGGCGGAGAGACTTTTCCAGCCGTCCTTCATCACCCGGTCCAGAAGCCCCAGTTCCTCGGCGATCTCGTATTTCAGCTCCTCCTCCGGGGTCAGATTGTGAAGATCGATCTTTTTCTTTTTTGACATGATAAAAGCCACACTCCTTTTTTCTTTTTCTGGAGTATGGCCTTTTATCGTTATTCTTATGCTTCTTTTTCGAAATCCACCTCAATCTCACCCATTCCACATTCCAGAGTGAATTTTTTGTCGGAACCGTTACTGATCTCCTGGCCGCTGCCAAGGCCGGAAAAATCGCGATCCCCAAGACTGATGTTACCCATTCCGCATTCCAGGCTGTAATCATAATCTTTTTCGGAGCCGACAAGATTCAGATACATGGAACCGATGCCGCATTTCAGATTTCCAAATTTTTTAATTTCCCCGGAGAAATCAAACTCGCCGACGCCGCATTCCCCGTCCAGCTCTTCCACCTGAAGATCGTTCACTGTGAGCGTTCCGACGCCGACCTGGGCTTTCAGCTTCCTGATGTCCGTTCCTTTCGGCACCTCCAGCACAATGGCCACATCCTTGCTGCTGCCAAAGCTGGAAATATTGATGCCAAAGAAATACTGAGCCTTTTTCGAATTGACTTTCAGGGTCGTTCCATTCTGCTCGCAGAAGAATTTGCCAGTTCCGACGGAGCGGAGCACGAAATCCTTACCGGATCCATAGCAGACCGTGAGCTCGCCCACGCCCATATTGAGATCCAGATTTTCTATGTTCTGAAAATGCTGTTCCTCTCCTTCGGTCACATTTATCTGATCGCCGGTAACAAACGAATGCTTCTCCGAATCATAGCTCACAGAAAGGTCGCCGACTCTTCCTCCCATGGTGTAAGCGGTCAGGCAGAGCACAATTCCAAGAAGCAGAAAGCCTCCTGACAAAATAAGAGAAATCTTCGTAAATCTTTTCATGCCCTTGCTCCTCCTCTTCTATAAAAAATCTTTTTGCAAAGCCATTTGATCCCCCGCCAGCAGGCCGGAACGCCTCTTCCGATCACCCACATGAGGAGAAGCAACAGCAAAATTCCTGCTGCCAGGCAGATAAAGCCGCTGCCGCAGAGCATCAGAGCCACGCCGGGTGCCAGAGCAAGCCTCGCAACACCCACAACCAGAAATACGATTCCTGCAAAAAAGCCCGCCACCATCACCATAGCCACAGCCACAGCCAGAAGTGCCACACAGACCAGGGCCGACAGGGCCAGGGCAAACACCGTAACCAGCACCGGAATGCCAATCGGGATTCCGATAAACAGCACCAGGCAGACGATTCCGAAGGTCCGCCAGCCGCTGGATTTTCTCGGCTGCTTCTCATAGCTTCCGTAATTTTCCGGAACCGGGCGACTGGAGGTGTTTTTATCGTAAGGGCTGCCGGCATTCTCGTAGCTGTCCGTTCCAAGACCGGTCTTCAGGCCGTTTTTGATCTGCTCGGCGACCTTCTCCGGGCTTTCCAGCTCCCGGATCACCTCCGCTTCCCGGCCTTCGCCCGCATCGTCAAAATATCCCCTGTAAAACTCCAGAGCCGCCTCCCTCTCCTCTGCCGGAATGTCCTGCAAAAGAGCGGCGAGCTTCTCCAGAAACTCCTGTTTTGTCATGGTTTTTTCCTCCCTGTAAAGATACTGGTAATTCTCTCGGAATATTCTTTCCACTCGGTAATATAAAGATTGAGCTGGCGGCGGCCGCTCTCCGTGATCTTATAATACCGGCGGTTCCTTCCTCCGTATTCCATGTCATAGACTTCCAGGCAGCCGTCCTTTAAAAGCCGCCGCAGGACCGGATAAAGGGTAGACTCGGAAACGTCCAGGACGGCCCGGACTTCCTGGGTGATCTTGT
>OLPN01002608.1_pt1 | contig 13718 bp, 15 predicted proteins | sample 1672601 | NCBI WGS metagenome assembly OLPN01 (sample SAMEA3136704, study PRJEB25190) | human gut metagenome | reverse complement strand
AAGTGACCTTGGTGCGCCGGAAGGGACTCGAACCCCCGACCTTCTGATTCGTAGTTTTGGACTATACCCCAAATATCATTTAATATCTTTAACAAGAATGAAAAAGATTCGTCCAGACGCACAATATCACTTACAACTTACTATATCTAAAATTATCGTAAAATATCTTTTCGGAAAAATAAGCGCCAAATAAGCGCCCAAATACTTTGGTACTATGATACAAAAAATAGACCGCAATGTCAACTTACGGTCTAAGGGGTTATCGATTTTTGAGGTATGGAGCAAGGATGCTATCTACCTGCCTTGATGCAGCAACTTTGGCAGATTGAATTACATGAGCGTAAATTGCAGCAGTGGTTTGTGAATTGGTGTGTCCTAATGTTTCTGAAACGGCGGGAAGAGGAGGGTGGTTGTTTAATTGAATACTAGCATTTGTGTGACGCAACCCGTGAGGAGTAATGCGCTGCAGTTCCGGGTGACGACTGTAGAATTTGCGTACCCAAGAGGTGACGGAGCTCGGCCACAACAGGTGTCCATCTGCTTCTTGGAATAGATAGTCACTGTCTTGTACACTAAGTCCAATGGGTTCAAGTTGCTTGTCTTTATATTCACGATAGCTTTTAAACTCGGAAAGTAAGCAATCCGGCAACGAGATAACACGATAAGAACCAGTTGTTTTTGTATCGTATATTTGAAGACCTTTTTGGCGGATGTAACCAACTGCTTGTACAACTTCAAGGGTCCCTTTCGTAAAATCTATGTCCATCCACCTTGTTGCAAGTAATTCTTCGCGACGCATTCCGGTGAGGACAAGAGCTAATAAGGCAAGGCGATATTTTGCAGGTACATGATCTCTATCCATAGTCTCAATCAGCGCAATGACATCCTCAGGCTGCAGATACTTGATGGGTTTATTGGATTTGCGCGGTGTAGCAACGATATGTGCAGGGTTATCTGGAATGTACCCCCATGTAACGGCGGTTTGCAAGATAGATGACATAACCCGGTGGTAATGCAACACTGTATTGGCATCTAGGTATTGCTCGGATGAAATCTCGCAAAATACCTCGGAAAGCGGAAGCCCCAGTGCGGAGACAATTTTTTCGGCGCTATAGGGACGAATGTTTTGACCACGAATGGCGGATGTTATGACGGATTCGGCGACACCAGCTTTGGTACGGAGGCTGTTGCGCGTGAAGCCGTGGTCTGTCATTATTATCGAGAAACCTTTGGGGCAGCAATAGAGAGATTGCTTGCGCGTTTGCCGTAATTTGGAATAAAACATTGCAAGATGTGCAGCGTCGATTTCGTCTAGGTACAAGGTGCCAAACTCGGCTTGCAACACAGGGAGAAGACCGATGTAGCCATCAACTGTTTTGGGCTTGAGTTGAGGAACTGCATAGTCAGTGAGCCATTTATCAACAAATGCGGAAAATTTGATTCGCTCTTTGGCTCCGCGTCCGCGCAAGCTGGCTTCAAATTCATCTGCTGCCCGTTGAGCAGCCTTACGAGCAGCGGCAGGGGTCATTCCCGCTGGGATAGTCCATGTGCGATAGTACTTCTTTTGCACATGATTATCATCATAACGCCCATAGGCAATCAGCTGATAACTGTTTTGTGATTTTTTCCTGACAGTTGACATTCAATAAGACTTCCTTTCGACTTGAAGTCAGACGGCAAAAATGGTAGAATGTCATTGTCCCGTGACTATCTATCAGATTATCCGTCTGGTGTTGGTTCCGGTCATCCGCTTCGGAGTTGCAGCTCCGGGGCGGATTTTTTTATTTATTCTAGATCATCCCAATCTGCAGTTAAAAGATTTGCTGCGTCTTGGATGTCAGAATCTATCGCATCGCAGAGGCTATCGTACCTTTCTTCATAGATAGCTTTTCCGCGTGCATATCCGCATTCTAAGAGGATGCGGCGAAGCAGGAAAAGAGCATTTTTTAGTGATTTTTTTTGTTTATCCATGCATTCATCTAGGTTGCTGTCGTATTCTATATTGTTGCTTAGGATATCGGAGAGCGTATCAGGTGGAACGCGTTCATCATCGCGAAAACTAGATTCGGCGTTGCGTTCAGCCTTTATTTCGGAGGTCGTTTCAACATTTGCAAAGTACTCGGCATAAGCATTTGCGAGTTTGGAATAGTCTTTATAACTTATTATTGTACTTATTGCTGTTGTTGCGGAAACGGAAGAGTCAGAAGAGTTATCATCGGCCTTCATAGTACGAAGCGTATCAATCGACGATTCATCGAGTCCAAGGCATTGGCTAAGAAGTTTATTTTGGTTCCCATCATGCGGGGCATCAGAATAACCAAGTAGATAATCCGGCGACACATTGAGACAGTTTGCAATAGCGACAAGGCTATCTATGCCGCACTCGCGAAGTCCCTTACGGTAGTTAGATAGCGAAGATGGTGCAATGCCACAGGCGGTACAAATTTGCTTGGCGAGTAGACCAGATTCTTCGATTGCAAGGTTAAGACGATTTGCGAAAATTTCGCGGGTATCCATAAAAACCTCCTTATTAAATATGTTGTGCAGAGTCTATACATTATATAGCACACTTGCAGAGGAATGTCAATATAAAGAATTTCGGCGCTCACAAAAACAACATTGAGAATTTAACATCAAAAATCAAAAATGTAAACAATTTGTGAAATGCCAATATGTACGCTTGCCACGATGTGCGAAGTGAGTAAAATGAGAATCAGGATGAGATAGAGATGCGACAAAAAGAATCGAAGACGTCAATTCTTTATCTTGGAGGTGATAAGCATGAAAATCCGCACGATAGCCGGAGCGGTGGCAGAAATCCACGCTGCCGACTCCGGCTCAGCAATCACGACATCCTACTTGCGCAAGCTGGTGCAAACCGGTGCAATCGCGCATGTTAAGGATGGCAACCGTGTCCTCGTAGATGTCGACATGGTACAACAGTACTTTGACAACCAAATGAAGTGAAAGGAGAAATAACCATGAAAATCATTGGTTACCGCCGCAACGACTTTGTGACCAAAGAGGGAAAGCCGGTCACCGGATGCCGCTTCTATCTCTCAACGGAGATCGACTCCGGGTATGGAGAAGGAGTATCCGTGAAGGATATTTATCTCTCCGACGCGAGAATGGCAGCGTTGAAAATCAGTCCACACGATCTGATTAACCACGAGGTTGAAGTCTACTACAACGAGTATAGGAAACCTGTAAGCATTATGGTTCTTGATTAAGCGTTCGGTTTCCTATTGAGAGTGGGAGGGGAGCGCAGCGACCTTGCCGCAAAAATGGGGCTTGTCTCATTTTTGTGGCTACCAAATCCATAGGTGCAATTTACGCAAAAAAGATCAGTAATAAAATTTACACGGCGGGATAAATCAACACCAATGATGGGGGATAGTATTACCCCCCATCATTGGTGTATGTCCCAGAAAGCTTTTACCTATAGGCTTTTTGATGTACACAGACGGTCTGTGTCCGTTGTGTACAGGTGTGTCAGATGGCGAAGGAATTTGCAACACGTCGCTATCAGCTGACAATCAACAATCCACAAGAACACGGTTATGACCACGAGGCAATCAAGGCAATCCTTGCAAAAGGAGCCAAATTGTTATACTGGTGCATATGTGACGAAGAAGGAAAAGAAGAAACCTATCACACGCATCTGTATCTGGTGTATTACAATCCGGTGATGTTCAAATCGCTCAAAAACAAATTTCCTGTGGCGCACATTGAGGTGCCACAACTGGGGACACATTCAGAAAATTATGCATACATCCGAAAAGAAGGAAGCAAATATCACAAGGACGCAAACGGTCACTATGAATACGCGGATGCACAGGGCAAGATACACGCAGGAACAAATTATGCCGATACATTCGAATCTTATGGAGAACTGCCTCCAGATGGAAGGCAGGGGGACCGAAACGATTTGAAAACACTGTATCAGTTAATTGCTTCTGGTGCAGACAATGCGCAAATTCTTGACGAGCACCCGGAGTATCTGCGAGATATATCGCATATTGACCGGACACGTCAGACGATTTTGGAAGAACGGTATCGCAATGTGTTCCGGACGATGGATGTTACCTATATTTCCGGTCCAACAGGTGCTGGTAAAACCCGTTCCGTCAAAGAAGGTGCAGGATATGCAAATTGTTATAGCGTATCTGACTATAAGCACCCCTTTGACGGTTACCGGGGACAGCGCGTGATTCTCTTCGATGAGTTCCATGCAAGCTTGCCGATTAACAACATGCTGCAATATCTGGATGGCTACCCGTTAGAATTGCCTTGTCGCTATGCAAACAAACAGGCATGTTACACACAAGCGTATATCGTCTCTAATCTGCCGCTTGAGAAACAGTATGTGGCAGATCAGAGAGATAAGCCGGAAACATGGGCGGCGCTACTTCGTCGGATTAACCGTGTTCGCGTTTTCGATTCCGATGGTAGCTATGTTGATTACTCTACAGATGAGTATTTCGATATGTGCGCAAAATCGGAGTATGAAGAAATTTCGATTGAAGATTGTCCGTTCTGAGCGGACGGAGAGCTGTGCTAACGGGCTCTATAATCACGGGCGTTTTTTATGAAAGGAGTATTTATATGAACAATAATAATGAGCGGCTGCAAGCCGAGACCAAGCGCAGATATTGGTGGGACGTGTACTGCAATGGCGTTCGCCACATTCGTAGTGACTCAAAAATGGCAGGAAAATATGTGCTGCTATGTGCATTAGTAGCTGCGGTGGTGTGTGTTGCGATTATGCAAAGCCGTATGGACGGTGTTCTTTCGGTTTTCAACCCGTTTGTCTATGGAACTTACATTGTAGCCGGAGTAGTTGCGTGTGCTGCAGCGGTAATTCCGTTTGGGTATATCCGACATAGCTGGGATTATTACGATGATTTTACACGAGCCGGTATATATAATAGTGCGCGCGAGGCACCGCTCTTGGAAAGAGTAACCCAAGATGGGAAGATTCTGCAGCTTACATTTACGATTAAGGGGTACCCACTAGAACAATGGGAAGCAGAACGCACGACAATCGAATCTGCATTGAATGTGACAATCATTGCGATTGCACAAGGAAGCAGTAATAGACGTTTCCTGCTGAGTGTTGTGCCGGGGAGGAACCCGCTGAATGGTAATATACCGTGGTCGGATACATATATAGATGCAGATGCCACAAAAATTGTGTTGGGCATCAATGCGGCAGGTGTTCCGGTTAGTATTGATTTGGGTAAGATTCCGCACTGGTTGTTGGCGGCAGCTACGGGCATGGGCAAGACGAAATTGGTGCAGCTGATTCTTCATCAACTTGCAATAAAAGGTTATGATATCTATCTCGCGGATTATAAAGGGGTAGATTTTGGTGTGGAGTACCGTCGGCAGGGACATTATGCTGATAATGATACTGCCCTTGAAGCGATGCTTGATACAGTTTTGGAAGAACTGAACAAACGCCGTGCAGCATTTTCAAGTATTGGTTGCGCAAATATCGACGAATATATACGAATGACGGGAAAAGTTCTTCCGCGAACGATGGTCCTACTGGACGAAACATCGATGATTCTTGATGCGACTGGACGCGATAAAGATGGAAAGGCAACGATTTCATTATTGACAAATAAATTGCTCCAAATTGGACGCCTTGGGCGGGCGTTTGGCATCTATTTGCTTGTGGCTACACAGAGAACGGACGTCAACTCGGTTCCCGGTAGCCTTAAGGCGCAGCTTGACGGTCGTATCTGCGGTCATACAGCAGATGCACAAAGTTCTATCGTTATACTGGACGATGGAAGTGCGTCCAAACTTCCGGCAACACCCGGTAGGTACATTATTCGTAATGGCAGCGGTGTCGATGAAATTATACAGGCGTATAACTATCATCAATAATTGCGTTTGAATGTTGACAGACAATTATAAGGAGGTACACAGCATGAACTCCACGATGGAGAAGTACCATGACTTTTACGACAGTCTTGTAAAGTGCGGTCGTAAAGGTATGGAAATCCGAGCATGTGAAGAATTTCACCTCGTATCGGATTGGCGGCATCAGACACCTACGGGTAGTGGTGCAACGTGGGAAGAACAAACGTTCGCGAACAGCGAATCGACGCTCTTTGTGGTCGAAGGAATGTTCGACATCGCAGATGAAAGCAGTTTTTACAGACTTGCTCTGAACGCAGAAGAATTAGGCGATTACCTGAAACTTCGCACGGACTTGGAAATGGAGGGCTATAATTATGAAAAAATCTGACAGCAAAAATGAGCGGTACGTTATGCCCCCTGCAATGCAGTCGTGGCATACTTATGCACAGGGGCTGGAAGCAAATGGGACGGACAGTATCGAGTTTCGAGACGGGGAAGAATTTTTCCCCGTGTCAATCTGGAAACACCAGTCTCCTGCAAATCCTAATGAAGCATGGGACGAAATGATTTCATCGAATGAGGATGCTTCCATCTTCATCGTGATCGGAATGACGGACACGGGGGATGAAGACACTGTGTATAAGTTCTTCGCGAACCCGGAAGAGATGGCTATTTACCTCGAACTTCGCAAGAGGGTTGAGATGGGGGGTTAAAAAACTACCGGAGCGAAGAAAACCAAGGGGGAAAACTAAAATGAAAAGCGCAGCGTTAAAGCGCACAAGGGACGGTCCGCAACCGCCTCCACTACGACCATATCAAGCCGAAACCCTGCGGCGAATGCAGAACTATGAGGGACAGGCGGCTTTGTGTGTTATTGCAACGGGTCTTGGCAAGACCCGGATTTTTGCAGAATATATACGCTGGGATGTGCTACAAAATGACCATCACGTTTTGATTCTATCTCACCGTGAAGAACTCGTTAAACAGCCGTTAGAATATCTCAAGGACTTGCCCTGCGGTATTGAGCAGGGAACAGCTCATGCCGATGGTGAACCCATCATCAGTGCGTCAGTGCAAAGCCTTGTGGGACGCCTTGAAAAATACAACCCATACAGTATAGACACTATCATTATCGACGAGGCACATCATAGTGCCGCGCCTACTTATCGCAGAATTTTTGATTACTTTTCAAATGCCACACGCTTCGGTTTTACTGGGACTGCAATTCGCGGCGATGGTATCGGTCTGAATGTGGCTTATGATGACATTCTGTGTGAATATAACACCATCTATGGTATCGAACATGGGTATCTTTGCCCTATAGAGACTTGTCAAGTCACACTAAAGTATGATCTCGGTACGGTCAAGTACCGGGAGGACACTGGCGACTACGACACTGCCGACATTGCTCGCGTTATGTCTGGCACTGCTGCCGGAATTGCCGAAGCCTATAATATAAATGCACGGGGGCAGACTATCATTTTTGCACCCTCCCTTGAAGAGGGAGCAAATGTGGCGGCGCTGCTCAACGCACAACATGGAAACAACACTGCTGCATTCATCGACGGCAGTACAAAAAATCGCGACCGACTGTTGGAAGCGTATAAATTGAGCATGATTAAGGTACTTGTTTGTTATGCAGTACTGACTGAAGGCGTTGATTTGCCCATTACGGAGACGGTTTTGCTCGCTCGTCCGGTAGCCATTACCAATGTGGGTTTATACGCTCAAATGCTGGGACGCGGTCTGCGTCTATACCCCGGAAAAGAATCCTGCAAGGTGATTGACTGCGTGGGTGTATCTAACATGCCGATATGCACCGCAGCAACGTTAATCGGAAAAGATTTGCCGGAACTCAAACCGCAAAAAGAACCTACGGAAAAAGAACCTGATGAGGACGTTCCTGTTGAAATTTTGTCAGGTGACAAAATCCCGGATACGTGGATTAAAGCGCAAAAGGAAGTGGATGTTATGGCGCTCGGCGAAGGTTACACGACGCACGATGTGGCGTGGATTGCGCTCAAGGACGGAGGCTATGTGTTGCCTATACCTAGCGTAGTGTATCGCATCAGCAAACCGTTGACCAACGGGATGGTATACCTCAGAAAAAACAAAAAGTGCTCTAAAACTGCCGTTCCGCTTCAATTTGTTTTCGATTATGTCTATCAAGACTTGCGACAGAAACATGCCCAACAACAATATATATGGGATGGGAAACAACGTTATAAATGGGATCACCAACCTATTACCAATGAGCAAATTTCCTTGCTCAGAAAGTTGGCTCCCGACTATAAAATTGATACACATAAGATGACGCGCGGGGATGCCTCTAGCACAATCCAGCGCATTATATACAGCCCCGATGAGTGGGATGCGCAGAAACAATCAGAGGGGGAACAAAACAATGCCAAGAAAAGCACGTAAATTGTCCTCCACGGGCATCTATCACATCATGGGGCGGGGTGTCAATCATATGGCAATCTATAACGATGATGCTGATAGTTTGAATTTCTTATATATTCTGGACTTTTGTGCAGATGATGACTTTGTGATTTTAGGGTATTGCCTTATGGGAAACCACTATCACTTGCTTGTGAAAGCAGAAGATGATGCCTTGCAGCGTGTGATGAAGGCTGTGGGGGTTCGCTATGTATCCTATTATAATAAGCGCTATCAACGTACAGGTCCTCTCTATCAGGGTCGTTATAAATCACAAGCAGTTACGACAACGGGATATTTCCTTCGCGTCTTACGCTATATCCACCGCAATCCTGTTGCGGCTGGGCTTGTGCAGCAGATGCAGGACTATCCTTGGAGCAGCTACCTTGATTATTTCGGGTATAGGCAAAAGCTTCTTTGTCACGTCGATACAAGTTACGCGCTTTTACTTCGCGACTTGGAGCAACTGCGCCGATACCATGAGCAGCCGGAACAAAATGCACGAGGCATTCTTGAGGATACGCCGCTCCCGGCGTTTACGGATTCGGAGCTCCGGGATTATATTCGTCTGACAGCGGGGATGGAATGCTGCGAAATTCAGTACTATCCAGATACTACAGTCAAACCGTTGCTGAGTCGTCTTGTAACGCAAGAAGGGGTCAGCATTACACAACTCTCACGGCTCACAGGACTGGCTCGCGGGGACATCCGCCGCCGTCTGCTGTGATCTGCGATACAATATGAGGATTACAGCTATGAAAAATTATTCCGATAGTCCCGTTTTTGCAACGCTTACAGTCGAGGGTCCTATCAGCGACGTGCGCGCGATTTTGAATCGTATCCAGTACGATAATGCTGCGGGTATCGATTTTAACCAAATCGACCGCGTTCCTGCGCAACTTGATGTGGATGATAGCATGGAAGCTGAGCGTGCGGAAAAGCTCTACAACTATTTTTGCGCGGTGACATCAAACATTACATATGAGGACGAGTTGGCATATATGGAACTGCTTAACAGTGACGATAAACACTTGTTTCTGCTTGGGAAAGAATATGTATTGAATCGGAGACAGTACGGCTATCCTGATTACCATGAGTGGTGCCGAGAACACTGGGGGACGGACCGAAATACAGTAGCATATGCAAGGGTAGACGATAATACGATTGCATTTGCGACGCATCGTACTCCTGCGTGTACAGCTATTCGTAAGCTGTCTGCGTGGATGCCGAATATACCATTTACTTACAGATGGGAAGATGACACACTCAATTTGCCAGATGGAAAAGTGGTACGTCAGTGTGTTGTGTTCCAAGATGGCTTAGAAATGAGTGCCTATAGTCTTGTTAGGGCAAGAAAGTTTGCAAACTATTTCCGCATGGAAGGTATTAAGGAAATGACTGGAATGACGGAAACGGACAATCAGGATTATGCGGACATTCCGGATGAATTTTATGATGAAGAAAATCTCCCGTTCTGATTCTGCTATTGATATGTAAACAGCAAGAAGAGGACGAAAGCGCTTTGTCAGCTTTCGTCCTCTTCTTGCTGTCGAGTTTCTATGTCATCAAATAGCGGACTGTCCCAAAAAGACTTAAACGGAATTTCCAGCCCAACACATATTCGCGCAATCAATTCGGTTGAAGAATTTTTTACTGTGGCGTATGGCTTAACTGTCTTTTTAAGCACGGAGGGGGCGATACCGGAACGCTCCGCCAGTTTGTTGACGCTGTAACCGCGTTCAGCGGCAAGCTCCAAAATCCGCAGCTTGATTGCCTCTTGCAACAGCATCCATCCATCACCACCGCAACCCAAATTACAAATATTGTAACGGATTGGCACAAGAAAGTTCGTCTCCATGGAGACGAACTATTTTCTTGCACTTGCAGCAAATTATGTTATAATATTGATATAAAGCGAGGAAAGGTGGGGCTCTATGGTAAAAATATCCCGTGTGGTGCCGAAAATAGCATACGCTGCGGGAATGCTTGGATTGGCGGTGTTGATTCTTTTTTACGGTTCGCCGGGAGCAACGATTGCCCGAAGTTATGCGGCTTATAACGGGCGACCGGTCCCCAACGTGGAAGGCAAAATCTACCGCAGTGTGAATTTGCCTTATGACAACACGCTCTCCCCGGTGACGGCAACGGAAGCACGGGAAATACAGGACGGCTTCATCGTCTTTGCATTTCCGACCTGCCCCTTTTGCCGCAATTTGCTGCCGGTGCTGGCAGATGTCGCCCGTGCGGAAAATATCCCGGTGGCATATTGCCGGATAGACACCTATCGGGATAGGTACGTCTACAGTGCAGAAGCTGCCGCCCCGGTGCAGACGCAGCCAGCGGGGGAAGGTTACGCCGGATTGCTGATGTGGCTGGACGGTTGCCTCGACGAATACACCGTTCCCGACGAAAACAAAACCCCAATCCCAGTGGGGGAAAAGCGCATTCATGCGCCCACCCTCGTTAAGGTCCGGGATGGTGTCCCCGCCTCGACCTGGGAACTCACCGACGTATTTGGTGAGGATTTCCCACCGGATAGTTTTGCGGTATGGGACGAAGCCACCCAGGCCCGGGTAGCTGCAGCGCTGCAAAGCTATCTGACCTAAAGCCGGAGCGCGTCGGGGACGGTGGGGCGCGCAGCGATCCCTCCCGTCCCCACGCTCTGAAAATCAAGAGCCGACGCTCATCAACAGAGCGTCGGCCGAGAAAGGAGAAAAAACAAAAATTGAATATGAAGAAGAAAATCATGTCGATGGTCATTGCCGCCGCAGCAATGGCACTGTCGCTGGTTGGATGCGGCGTGGACATCAACTCCATCGGATTGCCTCCGAATGTAGTGATGGAAAAGGGCGAGACGCAGCAGTTGGAAATCGAGTATGGCACGGACGATAAAGCCGAGCAGGAAAAGATTGCCGAGGCTGCCTCGAAGCTCACCATCGAGTGGACCTCCTCCGATGAAGAGGTCGTCACGGTCGATGCCACCGGTCTCATCACTGCAGTCGGTGCAGGTGAGGCTGATGTCACGGCTTCCGCAAAGGATGTGAACATTTCCTCCACTACTCATGTGAAGGTCGTCATCACACCCACCGGTGTAGAAGCACCCGAAGCCTTGGAGCTTGTCACAAACGGTGAGAATTCCAAGAATCTGGATGCCAAGATGACACCGGAGGATGCCACGGAAGTCAAGCTCGCGTACGAATCCAGCGATGATAGCGTAGCTACCGTAGATGAGAATGGTCTTGTCACGGCAGTCGCTGACGGCGAATGCACCATCACGACCTATGTTGTTGCAGATGCTCCTGCAACAGCCGAGACAGCTACACAGGAAACTGCTGCAGTTGTAACGGATGAGGAAACGCCCACGGAAGGCGAAAATTCCGAAGCCACCGCAGATTCCGAAACTGTCACGGTGCCGGACAATCTCGACGCTGCATTTGGCGTTGTGCCCGAGGGACTCAGCGCCACCACCAAGGTAACTGTTACCACAAAGGTGGAGAGTATTACCCTCGACAAGACAGAAGGCATCCTCAATGTCGGCAACACGGTGACCATCACGGCTACCGTAGCGCCGGAAGTGGCTACCAACCCCGCAGTCACTTGGTCTTCCAGCGATGAGAGCGTAGCTACCGTCGATGAGACTGGGAAGGTTACTGCAGTAGCCACTGGGAATGCTACCATCACCGCTACCAGCGAGGATGACAGCAGCGTGAGCGCAGCTTATGAGCTCACGGTCCAGCAGAAGAAGGCTGCCACCACCACGAAGAACAACTACTCCGGCAGCACCTCTGCTGGCACATCCACTGCTCCGAGCTACACGGCACCCGCACAGGCGGTAACGCCCAGCGCTCCTGCACCTGCACCTGCTCCGGCACCTGCACCTGCACCTGCTCCGGCACCGGCTCCCGACCCCGCACCTGCTCCCGCTGAGCCTTCTCAGCCGAGCGGTGGGAACTCCGGTGGAGGGAACTTCGATGATGGGTCAAAGCCGGAAGATAGTTTTGGTCAGTCCTCTGGCATTGACTGGACGCAAGACAGTTCCAATGGAGAAAGCGACAATTGTGAAGTAAGATGTTAAATAAAGGAGAGGCTTTTAAGAGCCTCTCCTTTATTTATTGGGGAAAAATACATTGAGAGTAATAATGGGGACGGTTCCTGCTTTTTGACGATAAATCGTAGAAATAGAAAGTGGCGCTTTTTGAGGAGTTGACATCAAAAACAACTCTTGGAAATGCTACAAAAATGGGGACGGCGCAGTCGTTATCAACGACCTGCACCGTCCTCTTTTTGTCGAATGGCCGCTTGCGGCCTAAATTTTTGAAACAAAAAACCGGGGGCCTTTCGGCTCCCGGTCCTTGTTATTGCGCAACCATCATCATGTCGCAGTCGGCGCATTTTATGTTGACGACCTTGGTTGCCCGTACACTGTTGCGGCAGCAGGGGCAAACATATTTAATACTATGGCTGTTGGGATTGCTAGTCCCTGTCGGCTTGCCAGCGGAATCTCCTGCACCCTTGCCGCGCGGGGTGTAGCCGCTTTCGATGCGGTTCATCTCGATATCCTGCCAGCCTTGCTCCAAAATGAACTCGCACAGCGCATCGGTTGGCTCTGTGATGCTCCACCCGATGCGCGGGTCATAGCTGATTTTCAGATCACGGGCTTCGGCAGCTTCCTTGAATTTTTTGTTGTGGTACTGCCCGCCTCGGCTGCAATCCTGTATGCCGTTTTGGAGGTTCCAAAGATGGACACACTCGTGAAGGGTGGTCGCCACCACGTTTTCGATTGGGCGTGCAAGAGTTCCTGCACCGATGTTCAGCTCGTGGCGGGTTGTGTTACCGCGCTGCCATGCCTTAGCTACAGTAACGTGTCCGTAGGCTCTGGGCGTGCTTTGAATCGTGATGATAGGCTCCTCCAATTCGCCGTTGAAATACTTCGCGTTCAAAGCGCGGAAAATTTTCTCAAGGTAGCCTGCGGTCCGGGAAGTTTTGACGGTTTCTTTCATTTTGGTGTCCTCACTTTCAAAATTTCAATCTCTAATCCGGGGAGGATTAAAAATTTCGTTTCGTCCGTGATTACCCCGAAAGCCCAGAGGGGATTGCGTCAAGAAACCGTGGAATAAAATTGATTATCAGGTATGTTTTATGCCGCGAAAGTTCTTGACACAAGACCCGGCGGGCTTAAACTCCCGGAAGGACAAACGGAAAAAGAAAAAAGAGGCCGCAGCCTCTTTTACATTATTTTAAGCGCCCAAAAGCGCCCACAGGGAAATAAGCGCCAAATAAGCGCCCAAAGAAAAATGATTTATAAACAAAAAAAGAAAAGCAGCGACAAACTTGACGTTTAATCGCTGCTTTTCTTGGTGCGCCGGAAGGGACTCGAACCCCCGACCTTCTGATTCGTAGTCAGACAC
>OLPN01002606.1_pt1 | contig 13720 bp, 14 predicted proteins | sample 1672601 | NCBI WGS metagenome assembly OLPN01 (sample SAMEA3136704, study PRJEB25190) | human gut metagenome | reverse complement strand
ATATAAATTATTATCAATATACATGTATAGATGAAGCAAGTAGAGAAAGATATTTATATTGGTATGAAGAACATAGTGCAGCATATACGGTGGATTTTGTAAAAAGATGCATAAGATATTATGGCTATAAAACAGAAGAAATACAGACAGATAATGGAGTAGAATTTACGTTTAATAGATCAGATGTAAAAAGAGAACATCCAATGGATACATTATTGAAAGAAATAGGAATAAAACACCACAAGATAAGACCAAGAACACCAGAACATAATGGAAAAGTAGAAAGAAGTCATAGAAATGACAATGAAAGATTTTACAGTTACTTAAAATTTTATAGTTTAGAAGATTTAAGAAAACAAGGAGCAGCATACTTAAAAAGGTCAAACAGAATACCAATGGCGGTGTTAGGATATTTGACACCAAAAGAAAAAAGAGAAGAATTAAAAAAAGCATAAATATGAAACGAATTCAATCATACTATTTGAAAGAATTTGTTTCACATCATTGACATATATACACAGCTTATAAGTCTTATTTTTCTATAAATTTGCTTTTTTATGTAAATAGTAGTATAATATAGTTAGGTCATATTTTATTATCGCTACTATAGTAGCGATACAATGAACGGCTAATAAAAAAATACTTTTAGGAGGTAATACACCATGAAAAAAACAGCACATGCATTCAATGAGGAAAACATCAAGTATTTAAGAGGCATCTTGGGGGATGAAAAGGTTGATACCTTTATTCTCGTTCTGGATCCAAAATCTGATAGAGTGATAAGCTCTGAAGATGATCAAAAATCCTTTGACACAGTTAAAAAGTGTCTTGAACAGATGGAAAAATTCGGTGATAACCATTGGTGGCTCAGTGAGGACAAGAGAGTTCTCGGCTATTACCAGCTTATGAACCCAATTTTGTTGGTTTCATTCGACAAATTCCATGAGGCTCTTGAGTTTCTTCTTGGTCGCCCTGTATGGACACATGAAATGGGGCTGAACTATGAAGGGCTTAAGGCAGAAGCCGAAAGAGCTTTCAAAGGTACACAGGATTCAGAGGAACAGAAAGCAGAATCAATCAAGAAATCCTTTGAGCAGTTAGCCGACTTAGGAAAACCTGTAATAGGTGTAGTTGTTGATTAATAATTAATATCACTGCTACAAAAGCTCTCATTTTCTAGAAATAGAACTGAGAGCTTTTACTTTTATTTATACTAAAATATGTTTTATATTATCTATACCTATCCTTTTTATTTTTTTCATTTTGCTTTTCAGCTTGTTTTCTTCCTTCTTCTAACTTTTGATGAAGTTCATATTGCTTGATTTTTTCTAGCCTCAATTCAATATTAGTACAATGTTTTATTTCTTCAGCAAGTGGTGTTATCTTTTTAGAAATTTCTACAATTTGATTTTCAATACTTGCTTTTTCTTCATCTGTTTTTGCTCTTTTAAGTTTTTTCCATAGATTTTCTCTTTCACTTTTTAGTGGATTAATTTTTTCATAGGCTGATTTTTGATAATCCAATAATTCTTGTTCTGTATTGATGTTATTTTTACATACAAATCTAACTTGTTTAGAAAATTCATCCATTTTTTTAATTGCTTGTATTAATTCTGGTGTCATTTTCGTTATATTAGGTTTTGAGACAATTTCTATATTGATACCTAGTAATTTCTCATAGTGAAAAATTAAATATGAAATAGAACCTTTAAATTGCAAATACTTTTGTTTCTCATTGTTATATCTTTTGTAACTTTTATTAGCTAATAAATATGGATCTGGAGAATATGGATATTAGGGTTGTGTTTCTAATATTCTTTTATAAATACTTTCTTTTGAGTAACTATTTCCAAATTGCCTTTCAATTCTTGTATTTCGTTTACATGGCTCTTGCCTAATAGATAATGTATTATTTTTATCAGTAACAATATAATCTAAATCTTGTAATATTTTAATAAATTCGTTATAGTCTTTAGCATTTGCTATTGCATAATCAATACTATCTTTCATAAGTTCCTTATATAAACTACTTGTAGTATATTTATTATACTTTTCTTCTTGTTTCAAAACACTTAGACCATATTCTTCACAAAGTTTATCTGAAGCTTTTCTCATAGTAGCATAGTCTTTCTTTGTATTACAAAATCTTTTGCCATCTAAAAATGAAACATAGTTTAAAACAAAATGATTGTGCAAATTATCTGTGTTTAGATGAGTAGAAACTATTACTTGAAATTTATTTCCCCATAGTTCTTCAGCTAGTTTTATTCCAATTTCATGTGCTTGTTCTTGTGTTACTTCTCCTTTTACAAAAGATTGTACTCCGTGAAAACATTGTATTCCAGTTGTTTTAAAAAATTGTTTTTTGGTATTTCTCATTTCTTGCAGAGCAGTAAATTGTTTCATTAGCAAATTAAATCTTTTATTTGCTGTTTTATCTATCTCTAATAAATGACTCCTTAATTTATTTTCAACCCATAGAATTGTATAATCTACTTTTTTATGCTCTAGCAAATACTTTAATCTTAACTTTCCATATTTACTAAGTTCATTAGCTTTTACACTAGCTGAATCAACTAAATTGGGGAAGTAATAATCACCTTTTCTTATATATTCAATACCAGTTTTCTCATCAATAAATCTTTCTTTTAATTCATTATTATCCATATCTAACTTCTCCTTTTTCTAATTTTCATATAGTGCATTAAAATTATTTGCATATAAAAAATCCAAATTATCATAATGTCTTTGCTCATAGTTCTGAAAACTATATTTGCCTTTTCCTTTATAGTTATAATTATTATTGTTATAGTTAGGTCGTAAATTTTCCGTGTCATGAATCGTAGATTTTCCGACTCTTAACTCGTAATTTTTACGAATCACTTTCATAAGATTTTTGTCATGTTCTATTTTTCCTACATAAATTAAATTAGGTTTAGTAGAGCCTTGTTTTTTCTCATATATTAATTTACATTCTTTTAATTGTTTAAATGCCTTTGTAGCAGTTTTGTCTGATAAATTTAGTAATTCCTGAACTTCTTTTCTAGTAAATATTAGAAATACATTACCTTCTTCATCAAACCAATTATTCTTTTTGGATAAAGTTAATCTATTTAATAGAAATCCATATAGAATTTTACTATATGAATTTAATTTATCTTTATAACTTTTATTGAAAAATAATTCCATTGGTATTTGATAATATAAATGTTCAAAGCATTCATTAGCTTTATATGGTATAAATTCCATTTTTCATCCTTTCTGATAAACGGAATAGGAATAATAATAAATAAAGGGAGCATTTGATAGAGCTATCCGAGATTAAAAATTTTCCCTACATGCAATCCCGACATTTTATATACATTTTAGGGTATTTTTTAGAACTTTTTAAAAGTGTTCCAAAGTACCTATAAAAAGTAGGCTTTTGCCGAAATTACGCAAAAAAATACAAGTTAGAAATCTGATTTCTAACTTGATATTTTGGTGCAGATGGCCGGAATCGAACCGGCACGGTTTATTCAACCGCAGGATTTTAAGAATTTTGAAACACTTAACACTTATTGTTATTTAACATCATTAAACAGTTTTTAATTCAAGTGTTTTCAATGCTTTTTAATTAAAAGTTAATATTATCAATAGTCATGAATAATTACTAAAAATTGAATAAGATGTTAGGAAAGTGTTAGGAAAAAGTTAGGAAGAATTTTAGCTTACTTTTGACTTGATGTAGAATTACTCTACTTTAAAATAAAAATGCCTTAAAACTAATTTTGAGGCTTAATTAAATAAGAAAAATAACAAATTAGACTACTTGTTGCTTTTAGGCTATGAGTAGTCTTTTTTTGTTGTTCAAAAGAGAAATGCAACACCTCTTAAAAAGTGTTTGGTGTGATGAGCCGATGCTATAAAGTTCATTCGTATTTGAATAAGCAGTCTATTTATACAAAATGCGTGAGTGAGATTTTAGAACACAGACTCACAATAATAAAAGAGTATTCGGTGGCATATCTTGGTGTGGATTTATAATTGTAAAAAGTTTGGGCAAGTATGAACAAAGATACATTAGTAGTATCAGCAATTATAGTAGCAAAGCTACTTACTAGACTACCTATAAAACGAGGCGAACGACCGACGGTTTCTACTTATATAGGTGCAATAATTCTATTTTTTATAAATGGGATTATTACACCTTTTCACTTTAGCTCACTCTCTCTGGTTTCTACTTTGAGTTGCTAAAGTGAATACAAAAAAAGCGTGAGTGTTTTTTTGTTGTGAGTAAAAAATTTATTTTTTTGCTCACATTCATAAAAATTGCGATAAGCAAATTTTTATGAAAAACCTAAAATGCAGGTAGGCAATTTTAGGTTTTAGGGGTGTGGGGTTGCAAAACCCTGCCATACGAACAAACTTGTTTGTCTAGTATGTTAGACATTCAAAGAATATCTTGAGCAAAGAAGGAGGTACAAGAAGATATGAGTTATGCAATTATACGAAATGATAAATTAACAAGAGTAGATGCACAAGGGTCATACATTCACAATGATAGAAGGTCAAAAGGACATTCTAATAAAGACATTGACCCTACAAGAACACATTTGAATTTCTATTGTAAAAAAAATGAACTAACATATATAAAAGAATTTGATAAAATCAAAAAGGCATATGATTTAAAAAGCACTATTAGAAGTAATAGTATTATCATGTGTGAAATGATGATTACTTCTGATAATGCTTTTTTTGATAAAATTGGTTTAGAAGAAACTAAAAGATATTTCAAAGAGAGTTATAAATTTGTTTGTAATTATAATAATCTTGGAGAAAGAAATATAATATCTGCAACAGTACATTTAGATGAAACCACACCGCATATGCATCTAGTATATATTCCTGTAATTCATACAAAAGATAAAGAAGGAAATGACATTGATAAAATATGCTGTAGGGACTTTTGGAAAGGTAGAGATAGTTATAGAAAATTACAAAATGCTTTTCATAAATATATAACTTCAAAAGGTTTTGATTTAGAACGAGGTTTACCAATAGAAGAAACTGGAGCAAAACACGAAAAAATAGAAGATTTAAAGAAATTAACTAATTTTGAAAACACAAAAAAAGTATTAGATACTATAAAATTAGAATTGCCAGAGACTCCAAATATAAATGATATTAAACTAATAAAACTTAATAGAGAAAAAGTAGAAAATGCTATTATTAAGCCAAAAGATGATAAAATTATGGAATTATATCAAGAGAATTTAAAATTGCATAATGAATTATCAAAACAAGCAAATTTAGTTAAAGTGGCTGAAAAATATCAAAAAGAACGAGATAAAATTCTTGCTGATGTTGAAAATATTAAGACAGAATATAAAGAAAAAGAATTTGATTTAGAATGGGACTATAAAAAACAAGTAAAAAAATTAGAAAAAGAAAATAATCGTTTACACAAAATTGTTGATAAATTCTATGAAACAGTGGATAAATTTATAGTTTGGATTTGCCATAAATTTGGTATCGGAGAGTCAAAAGAATTAGTTAGAAAATTTGAAGAAGAAACTAGAACTTTTATTGATCCAATAAAACAAATTGAACACGAAGAAAGAGAAAAAGAATGGGATTTGGAAAGATAAAAAGCAAGAATTAAGGAGCTAGAATATATCTAACTCCTTAATTTTTTTATTCGATAGTTTTATTCTTTTTAATATTTACATTTATAAATATAGTAGATATTATTGATAAAACAAAAATAATTATAAATACCTTTTCTCCTATAAAGCTACTCAAAAATGCTAGTATTGAAAATACGATAACTTCTGTAAAGCATAAACTCATTTGTCCTACTGAGGATAATAAGTCATTATCTTCTTTTGATTCTTTAATAATGTTTTGTATTGATGTTTGTATCGAAGTTTCATAAATTTTTGAAACATTATCACTAACTGTTTTATTTATAGATACTATAAATTTATTTTTTACAAATAGATATATTAATGTAATAGTAGTTTTTATTAATGTTACTATATCATTTGATTTTTTTATATTTTTATCAGTATATTTTCCTATTAAAATAATAGTCATAACCTGAAATAATAACGATACTACAGTAACTACTGAAAATGCTTTAAAATCTTGCAACAATATATATAAATACAAAGGAGTAAATTGCCTTTCTATTATATGATTAGTTCTTAATGCATATATAATCTTATATTTACTCTTGCTATGTATTAAATATTTTATACTAGCCTTAAATGCACTTGATTTTTTTTCTGGTTTATAATCTATTTTTAATATAGTAAGGTATTGCAATAAAAAGAATATTGTAAGTATAACAAATAAAATAAATGTATTGTTACTTATAACTCCCCAAGCTACTAAACAACTTGCAAGAGCTGTTCCTAATATTTTACTTATACTATACAAACTATTAAATCTTCCTCTATGTTCAGTTTCTACATATTTACTCGATAAGGCATCAGAAGATGGATTAGATAATCCATTTAATCCCATTGCAATTACAAATATAACAATATTCGCTAATAAATTTTGATTGACCAATATAAAATAAGCATATATTATATTAAATAAATTTGAAATTAGTATACATTTGGCAATACCTATTTTGTTTGATATTGTTATAAATGCTGGGGTTATAAGTCCCATAATAAGAAATCTTATCCCATATATTAGTAATATTAAATATATAGGCAAACCTGCCTTATATAACATTACTGTTCCAAATGTTTCACTTAATGCATTAGCAAAATTGTATAAGAATATGCTTAAGTACATATATTTGTATTCTTTTTTATAGAAATATTCCTTCATTTTTTACTCCATATATAAAATATTTTATACTATTATAATACTTTCATAAGTTTAGCATAAAGAACCTCATTTGTAAAGTATTCTAACTTCACAAACGAGGTTCTTTCAAATGATTAGAGGCAAATTCCTACTTGTCGTATACTCTGAATTTGTCCGGTTCCATGAGATAAGTAGCTTCGTCAATGTAAAAAGGTTCAACAATATTACCCGAAAAAGCTCTTGCTGCAAAATGGGTACCAACAATGAAAGTTCTTGAATGATTATATTCTTTCTGGATTTTACATACAATGTTCATTACTCCATCGCTTTTATACATTTCACGATATGAGTATTTGTCCATTTTCATCCATTCTCTTTCAACTTTTGCAAAAAGTGAAGAATTACATACTTTCTTAACAGTAGTTCCCATCTCTTTAGCTTTTGCTTCATACGAATCAGGAATATCCTTTGGAAGTACGCTTGAGGGAAGCTCAACTATAGTTCCATCAAGTTCTTTAATCCGAAGAATATGATCCGTAGCATTGACAATTACAGTGCCACTTTGCGAATAATGAGTACAAAAATCAATTGTGCTAAACATATAATTACCTCCATTTGTTGTTTTATCAGTTTATACACCGATAATTTTTGTTTACATTCTTGGGTCTATCCAAGTAACTCTATTTTACCATATTTTATGTAAAATTGCAAATTTGCATAACCAAAATTGATTGACAAATGACGAAAAATATTATATATTTTAATTGTTATATCAAATTTTAAAGAATATTTCAAAAATATTTGACATATAATAAAATTGATGCTATAATTATTATAGCTTAAGCAAGAGAGTTATTCGTAAGATGACAATTGCTCGAGATATGTTGACCACATATCTCATTTTTTTTGCAAAAAATAAAGCGGTTGACCAGACCGCTTTGATTAGGTTTGCACTAATCTTGAGTTTTTTGACTATCTTCAGAGTTATCATTACTAAGTAATAATAAAACTATAAGACGCCAAATTAATTCGTAAGATGACAAACTACTCACCCCCTTCAAAAAGATTTCCTTTATGAAAAGGATGTGTCTATTATACTTGATTTTTATTATAAAAACAAGATTTTTTTAATATTTTAATCCTTTTTTCAATAAACTAATAGACTCCATAATAAATTCATATGAATATTTCCCTAAAGTAATTTCATCATTATCATACTCTTTATTACTGTTATTATTAAATATTGCATTATACATTTCTAAAAATTGTTCTTTATATTCTTCTTCGGAAATATTTCCATCCTTATCTTTTTTCATATAAAAACCTATTCCTCGATTTAATATATCAACATTATTTATAATATTAAAAAATATATCAAAACCATTTCCATTAATAATTTTTATATATCCTTTTAAATCAATTATTTTTATTGCCATCAAAGCTGGAAGTATAAACATCTTTATCATATTGTAACCTCTATCATCTGAAAAGCCATAATTACTACAATTCCCTGCTAAATCTTCAATTATTTTCAAAGATTGGTAATATCTTATGCAATCTCTCATTGTAAAATTATAATATTCTATAATTTCATGTATAGTTTTATTAAAATATTTACTATTTCTTTCAATTCCTAAATATTCCATATAATTAGAAATATTGACCTTTGGTAAATCTATTGAAATATCAAAAAATTTATTTAAGTATCTATGCGAGTCAAAATTTTGTCCATAATAATTTGAAATAGTGTTTGTTAATTCATTTTCATTTACTGAAAATACAAATATTATATTTTCATGATCAAAGAAATGCTTGATTCGTTCTAATAATTTTATTGAATAAATAGGATTACATCTATCTAATTCATCAACAAAAATAACTAATTTATCACCTCGTTCTACTAATAACTTATCTAATAGTAAATTTAAAGTTTCTTTTAAATTTTCCATTGTCGTAATTTCTGGTATAATATCTTTTCTTTTAAAAGTTGATACTAATTCTTTAACACTACCATTTGACCAAATATTTGCCATATCTAAAACACTTGCAATTTTATCAATGACATCAGATGATTCCTTTTGATAATCTTTTAAAATATCATGTTCTTTTATGATATTAAATATAATCGAATTTATTGGGTCAATGTGAGAGTCATTATTCCAAGCATTATAATAAATTGGAACAAAATTTTTCTCCAACTTTAAATCTTTGAAAGAATCTTTTTGCAAAACTTGGTCTAGCTGTGTATTGTAACCTTTTAGTTCTTCTTTTATATACTCATTATAATAGGTTAAAAGAGTATATATTTGTTTTACTAGAAAAGTTTTTCCTGTTCCCCAATCTCCATTAATAAATATTGTAAAGTTTTCATCCACATTGTCTAACATTTCTAAAAATGTTGCCACATATTGATTTCTTCCAATTGCATTTTTGTCTAACATATTTATTATATTTTCTGTAGTAGGTTTCATTTCTATTTTATTCAATTTACATTCCTCATTTCAATATCTATAATATTACTTATTTTCTACTAACCATTCATAAACTTCATCTTCTGCAAGTTTATTTTTTTTCATTTTATTAACTTTATCTTTAGCTTCTTTTTTCCATTGTTCAAATTCTTTTTGAATTGTTTTGCTATCTTTGTTTCTTTGTGCTATCATAAATTTTTGTCTGTAAATTCTTCTATAAAGAGCTTGTGCTTTATTATTCTCTAAATTTTTCTTATATTGCTCGTTTGCACCTTTATCTTTACAAGTTGGACTTTGGTCTACATTTGCTAAATCACAATATATTTCATTTTGTCTATAATTTGGTATAAAGTATCTTCCACAATTTAAACAAGTTTTAATTTGTAAATTTTCTTGTCTTACAATTTTATCTAATACAGCAAAACATATACTAGTTAAATTTTTACTTGTATAAACATTGTGTAATTCTAATTCTTGGTCTTTATTTTTTATTCTATCTATCAAATTGTTTAAAGTTTCGTTATGATATTTGTTATGTATGTTTATATATGTATCTGTTATTATTTCAATTCCTTGTGAATATGTATAAAAATCATTATCTTTTATTGTATAAGCCACAAATTTAGCTAGTTTATCTTCTTCTTTTAATTCTTCGTTTCCATTCAAATTATAAACAAAATCTACGCATTTTCTAAAATTGTCTTGCCACTCAAAAAATCTGTCGCTACCTGCGTCATATATGTCTTTAATAATTCTTTTAAATTCTACATCATCAATATATTCATCATTTTTAGTATAGCTATATGAGGCATATTCTTTTACTAATTCATATCCATAAGCATAAAAAAAAGTATTATATGCAGTTTCATAATTTGTAAAATCTGCATTTAAGAAATTTATTAATATAGCACCTATACTTTCTACATAATGAATATATATAGTAGAAGGCTGTCTTATTATTTCTTTTCTCTTATTTAATTTTGTTTTAGATATATCTTCTTCTAATTTTAGATATAGTCTTATTTCATCATTTGGATCTATCCTATTTCTTTCTACATTATATAGATATAGTGGTGTTGAATAATGCTCTTTCTTTTCCTCTAAATCAAACCACATATAAAAGTCTTCATATATATTTACACGAGGTAATTCTCTCATAAATATTCCCCTTTCAAAATATTTGTGAACAATTTTATAAAAATATTTCAAATTGTATTGACAATAAAATTATATCATAGTATAATAACAATGTCAAGCAATACTATGCCATTGTTCACAGTCGTAAAACCTTACAGTTGACACATAATATCAATGACAACATAAAAGATATAGAAATTGGCTATTAAAAATAATAGTCAATAGGATTTTTATATTCAAAATCTTGCAAACAAAAAGTCAACCAATTTAGAAGGAGGTATTTTAGGTTGGAAAATCAAGAGAATATTTTAGATTTATACTATAATAAACATCTGAAACAAAAAGATATTGCAACGATGGTCGGTGTTTCTAAACAATATGTTTCAAAAGTAATCAAAGCTGATAGTAGATGTAAAGAAGAAAAGCAAACTCGTAAAGATGAAAATGCTATTAAGCGAAAAATTTATATGACAGAATATTTTAAAAATTATGATAGACCAAAGAAAGAGGATAATTCTTATGAACAATTACAAGCATTGTTATATCAAGATTCATTAGAATTATCATATTTTAATAGTAATATGATTGATTATGCCTTTGCAAAATACAATTCTAGCATTTATCACAGAGATAAAAACGGAAACTTAAGACTTAATAAAGGTATAAAAGTTGGTAGTGATGTTCCAAAAGCAATAAATATGAACATTCCTATTCCAACTCAAAAATACAAATATAGATGTTATAGTATGTAATCAAAGGACTTTGCTGAAAGTCTTTTTAATTTTATAAATTTTTAAAGAAGGAGGTCAAACTATATGGGTAATATCAAAGAAAATTATGAATTAATGTTTACAGCATATCCAGATATAGTAAACATTATTCAATTAAAAGAAATGCTTGGAATTGGTATTAATCTTGCTTATAAACTGGTAAGGAATAAAACAATTCCATCTCTTAAAGTTGGTAGAGAATATAAAATACCAAAAAGAAATATTATTTATTATTTAACAAATCAAAACTAGGTCGTTATCTATTAGTGATAACGGCTTTTATTTATTTTAAAGTAACTAGACTAAAATTTGCTTATATGTTATGATTTTAAAGTCAAGAGTAAGCTAAATTTAAACTGTTATTTGGAAAGGAGTTTATGTATGATAACAGGTAGCGTACAAATTAATAAGGGTTATTATTTTATAGTATTTAATATGTATAATGAATATGGAAAAAGAAAACCCGAATGGCATTCTACTGGCTTAAAAGTAGATAATAACGAAAGAAAAAATAATCAAATTAGAAAACAAGCTGAAAAAATACTAAATGAGGAATTAGTAAGAGTAAATGCTGAAAATAGTTTTAGTAATAAAATGAATACTATTGCTAAAAACTCTAAATATTCAAATATGCTTTTTAGTGATTATATGCTAGAATGGTTGGAAAATATAAAACCTAAAGTTGTTCAATCAACTTATATTGGGTATGAACAAGTTATAAAAGGAAGACTATGTCCTTATTTTAAATCTAAAAAAATAAAATTAATTGATTTAAGACCGAGAGATATACAAGATTTTATAAACTACTTATATAAACAAAGACTAAAAGGCTCAACAATAGCACATTATACTTCTAATATGAATACTGCTCTCAAAGAGGCTGTTATTGCTGAAATAATACCATCTAATCCTATGGATAGAATAGAAAGTGTTAAAAAAGAAGTTTATATACCAGAATTTTATACTGATAATGAATTATTAGATTTAATTGAGGTTATAAAAGCTCAAGATTTAGAACTACCACTTACTCTTGGAATTATATATGGTTTAAGAAGAGAAGAAATTTTAGGATTAACTTGGAATGCAATAGATTTTAATAATAAAAGCATTACTATTAGAAAAACAGTTGGTAGAGGAAAATATGATGGTGTTACTCAATTTCTTATTAAAGATATTCCTAAAAACAAATCAAGTTATAGAACTTTACCTATGTTTGATTTTATTGCTGATTTATTAAAGAAATATAAAGAAAAATATAAACAGAACGAAAAAATCTTTGGAAGTACTTATATAACAGACTATAAAGATTTTATTTGTTTGATGGACAATGGAGAATTAGTAAAACCTGACTATGTAGATAGAACTTTTAGTAGAATATTAAAAGAAAATGGATTTAGACATATTAGATTACATGATTTAAGACATTCTTGTGCTACATTACTTTTAAGAAATGGTGTACCACTTCCAGAAATTCAAAAATGGCTAGGTCATTCAAATATTGTTACTACTCAAAGATATTCTCATTTAGATCAGAATGATAAGTCTATACCAGCAAATATGATTGAAACAAAATTTAATATGTCGTTTGTACCAAATGATAATAAAAAAGAACAAATATCTATTGGCATTAGATAAATGTTCAAAAGAATATATTTCAAAACATTTTCTTAACTTACACAAAAAATTGAAAAGTGTTAGGAAAAATGTTAGGAAAATCTGCATTTTTTATAAATTAAAACCTCAAGCATATCTTACGAACTACTTGAGGTTCTAATGGTGCAGATGGCCGGAATCGAACCGGCACGGTTTATTCAACCGCAGGATTTTAAGTCCTGTGCGTCTACCAGTTCCGCCACATCTGCATTTATATTTGAACTGGATGTCCTAACGACAATTGATATTATAATATTATATAAAAAATTTGTCAATATATTTTCAAAAAAAAATTTAAAAATTTTTTAAAATTTATATTAACAATTAATAAATTCAGAAGTTACGTATGTTTTCAGCAAAAACTTCCGTTTCTTCTGAATTAAAAACTATTAATTTCTATATATTAAGCATTTGTTGTTCCATCATTGCTATCAAATGGAATAAACTTATTAACAATGCTCTGTTGTTCAACACCTTCTGCTCTAAAAGTCATGAAAGATGTATTTATTTTATTTTCTATTTGTTCTTCAACTTCTTCTTGATTTGCATGCTCTGCTAATACAAGTTCACTTACTAATATTTGTTTGGCATTATTAAGCATTTTCTTTTCACCTGTAGATAGACCTTTTTCTTTTTGTTTAAAGCTTAAGTTTCTAACTACATCTGCTACTTCGTAGATATCTCCACTTTTCATTTTATCCATGTTATCTCTATATCTTTTGTTCCAGTTTTTTTCCATTTCTGTTTCATCTTGACTAAGTACTGTAAATACTTTTTCTGCTGATTGTTTGTCTATTATATTTCTTACTCCAACCTCTTCTGCTTTAGCTGTTGGTATCATTACCTTTACATTGCTTGGCATTTTTAATATATAGTATGATT
>OLPN01002605.1_pt1 | contig 13724 bp, 7 predicted proteins | sample 1672601 | NCBI WGS metagenome assembly OLPN01 (sample SAMEA3136704, study PRJEB25190) | human gut metagenome | reverse complement strand
GGAACCATTATCTCTTGTCCATGCATACTTACGGGCAAGCTTGATGGCACCTTCAATGGCTTCTGTACCACTGTTGGTAAAGAATACCTTTTTAAGGCCGCAGGCATTCACCAGCTTGTGTGCCGCTTCTGCCATAGGCTGTGTATAGTACAAATTGGACACATGGATCATTTTGTCGATCTGAGCCTTCAGGGCATCATTGTATTCTTTGACATTGTAACCAAACGCACATACAGCAATCCCGGCTGCGAAGTCAAGATACTTTTTGCCTTCCACATCGTAAAGATAAACGCCGTCACCGTGATCAAGCACAACAGGGAAACGATTATATGTATGAATGATCGCCTCTTCTGCATAATCCATAATTTCTTTATTGTTCATGATAATACCTGCTTTCTTCACTGCCCAAAATTGCAGTACCAATACCTTTGTTTGTAAAGATTTCCAGAAGGAGGCAATGCGGTATACGTCCATCCAGAATATGTACACGTGAAACGCCGTTTTCAATTGCCTCAATACAGTTGTTGAGCTTCGGCAGCATACCGCCTCCGATAAACCCTTCTTCAATCAGTGCATGAGCTTCTTCACATGTCAGCTCTGAAATCAGTGTATCCGGATCCTCCGGATCCTTGTAAACACCTTCAATATCGGTGAGGAAAGCCAGTTTCTCTGCATTCACAGCCTTTGCGATCTCACATGCAGCATCATCCGCATTGATATTGTAAGTATTGTAATCTTCATCCATACCGATCGGGCATACGATTGGAAGGAAATCCTTCTCCAGTAAATCGTAGAGAATCTTCGGTGTAACTTCTGTAATCTCACCTACAAAACCGATATCCTGTCCATTAGACAGCTTCTTATCACAGCGAAGCAGCTGACCATCCTTGCCAGAGATACCGACAGCCTTTACTCCAAGCTCATTTACCATAGAGACAAGACTTTTATTAACCTTATTCAATACCATCTCTGCAATTTCCATCGTATCAGCATCGGTTACGCGAAGTCCATTTACAAAGCGCGGCTCCATGCCCACTTTAGATACCCAACGGCTGATTTCTTTGCCTCCTCCATGCACAATGATAGGCTTAAAACCAACCAGCTTTAACAAAACAACATCTTTAATGACGTTTCGCTTTAACTCCTCATCTGCCATTGCGCTTCCGCCATACTTTACGACAATAATCTTTCTGTTGAATCTCTGTATATAAGGCAGTGCCTCAATCAAGGTAGCGGCCTTTTCCATAATTTTGCTGTCTAATTCCATTTTGTGTTCTCCTCTTTTTTATGGGTAGTCGTTGTTACAAGCTTTTTATCAGCTGCGGTAATCGCCGTTGATCTTTACATATTCATAGGTTAGATCACAGCCAAATGCTGTTGCTGTCTCATTTCCCTCTTTAATATCCATTTTTGCAATTACTTCTTCCTCAGAAAGAATCTTTGTTGCAGTTTCCTCACTGTAATCTGTTGCAATTCCGTTTTCTACGATTTTAATAGTACCAGCCTTGCTCTCTAACCAGATATCAACCACTTCAGGATCAAACTGTGCACCTGAGTAGCCCATTGCGCAGAGGATACGTCCCCAGTTTGCATCATGACCAAATACAGCTGCTTTTGTCAGACTAGAACATACAACAGACTTTGCGATTGTTCGTGCCTGACTTTTGTCCTTTGCGCCAATTACAGTTGCCTCAAACAGACATGTACAGCCCTCTCCGTCTCCGGCAATTTTCTTTGACAGCTCAAGCATAATAAAATGAAGGGCCTCACAGAAAGTCTTGTAGTCTTCACCTTCCTTTGTGATTGGTGTATTTTCTGCCTGTCCATTTGCCATTACAAGTACAGTATCATTTGTAGAAGTATCACCGTCAACAGAAATCATATTGAAGGTATCAACTACATCTTCACTTAATGCTTTTTGAAGCAGCTTATGAGAAATTGCCGCATCTGTTGTTACAAAACAAAGCATAGTGCACATATTAGGATGAATCATGCCTGAGCCCTTGCACATACCTGCAACTGTAACCTGTTTACCGCCTAATTCCAATGTGCATGCAACCTCTTTGCTCTTAGTATCAGTTGTCATAATTGCCTCTGCTGCAAGTTTGGCATCTTCTCTGCTACTTCCAAGTACCTTAGAAAGAGCTGTTACACCAGACTTAATCTTATCAATAGGAAGCTGTTTGCCAATTACGCCTGTTGATGCGACAAGAACTGCAGTTTTAGGAATGTTTAAAGCTGCTGCCGCCTCTGCTGCTGTATCTGCACAATAGCCAAGCCCCTCTGCGCCTGTACATGCATTTGCAATACCACTGTTTACAACGACTGCCTGTACATAAGGAGATGTTGTTACAATTTCCTTATCCCATTTGACAGGTGCTGCTTTTACAAGATTTGTGGTAAATACACCAGCTGCTGCACATGGTGTGCTGCTGAAAACCATTGCCATATCTTTTTTTGTCTGATTCTTAATGCCGGCATTTAATCCGGATGCCAAAAAACCTTTTGGAGCTGTTACGCCTCCATTTATCTTTGTAATTGCCATTTTTGTATCCTTTCTTTGATTTTGTAATTTCTATGCCAAGTATAACACACTTTGAGGTCAAATCAAGTATAATCCACTATTTTACTTTACTATGATAAAATAGTCATGTGCTATAATTTTATACACAGTAGTTGAATATATACACCGTGTTTTCGGCTAATATTCAGTATTATACGCATATATTTGCATTTATGCAAGTGCTTTTTCTATTTTTTTTGTTTTTCCTATTGCATTTCAAAAAGTAATGTTGTATAGTGGTGTACAGAAAACAAACAACGCATATCGTTTTGATATGGTTTTCAACAAAAAGTGAAAAAAACAGAGGAGATACTATTATGAAAGAAAAAGTTGTTTTAGCATATTCTGGCGGTCTTGATACTACTGCTGTTATTCCGTGGTTGAAGGAAAATTATGATTATGATGTTGTATGCTGCTGTGTTAATGTAGGACAGGGCAACGAGATTGATGGTCTGCAGGAACGTGCAAAGCTCTCTGGCGCTGAGAAGCTTTATATTTTAGATGTAGTAGATGAGTTTTGCGATGAGTATGTTGCTCCATGTGTTCAGGCAAACGCTACATATGAGAATGAATATCTGTTAGGTACTTCTATGGCACGTCCGCTTATTGCAAAGAAGCTTGTTGAGATTGCAAGAAAAGAAGGAGCTGTTGCTGTATGTCATGGTGCTACAGGAAAGGGAAATGATCAGGTTCGTTTTGAGCTGGCATTTAAGGCACTTGCTCCTGATTTAAAGATCATCGCTCCTTGGAGATGTAATGAAACCTGGAATATGAAATCACGTGAAGATGAGATTGAATACTGCAAGAAGCATGGCATTAATCTTCCATTCTCCTCTGTTGATAACAGCTATAGCCGTGACCGCAATCTGTGGCACATCAGCCATGAAGGTCTTGAGTTAGAGGATCCGTCTCAGGCACCAAATTATGATCATCTGCTTGTTCTTGGCGTATCTCCTGAGAAAGCACCAGATGTTGCTACTGAGATTTCTATTTCTTTTGAGAAGGGTATTCCGGTTGCATTAAACGGAAAAGAAATGAAGTATTCTGAAATCGTTACTGAATTAAATAAGATTGGTGGTGCAAACGGAATAGGAATCGTTGATATCGTTGAAAACCGTGTTGTTGGTATGAAATCTCGTGGTGTTTATGAAACACCTGGCGGAACTATCCTTATGGCAGCTCATAAGCAGCTTGAGGAGCTGATTCTTGACCGTGATTCCATGGCATTCAAGAAGACTGTTGACAACCGTTTTGCAGATATTGTTTACGAGGGCAAGTGGTTTACACCTTTATGTGATTCTCTTCGCGCTTACATAAAGGCGAGCCAGGAATATGTAACTGGTACTGCTAATCTTAAGCTGTATAAGGGCAATATCATCAAGCAGGGAACTACTTCTCCATACAGCCTGTACAATGAAAGCATTGCTTCCTTTGCTACTGGAGATATGTATGATCATCATGACGCAGAGGGCTTCATTAACCTGTTCGGTCTTTCCTTAAAGGTTCGCGCAATGAAGCTGGCAGAGGCTGAGAAGAAGAAATAATTATTATGTCACTGCTTCAATATGTAAAAAACATTATTTATAAAGCAAAGGGCTTTGATAACGTAAGGATTCCACAGGCATATGACAGCTTTGGAATCCTTATGCCGGAAGCTTCATCAAGTGTACAGGGCATTCGCCCATTTCCACTTCCAGAGGATGAGCATTTATTTGCTCTCCTCTGGAATATTCATGATGGTCATTTATTGTCGGCTACAATTCTTCCGACACCTTACCCATTTTGTTATGAAAGAAGTTTCCTGTCTGGAACGCGCACACAGCTGCACTCTCACGAATATCTTGAATTTTTCTATGTTTTGGAAGGCGAATATCACCAGAAGATTCTGGAAACAGAATATATTTTTCATCCTGGTGAATTTTGTCTGATTGATAAAAATTGTCTGCATCAGGAAATTTTAGATGAAAATGAGTGCACGATTGTATTCTTTGGTATTACAAATGCAATGTTTACAAGTATCAGTGATAATCATACCGCACCAGAAGATATTGCATCATTTCTTCATATGGCACTATTGGAGCAAAAAGCATTACAGCAGTTTTTAACCTTCCGACCGCGTGAAACACATGTAATTCAAGATATGGAAGATACGCTGCGTTCTGTATTATATGAGCTGTCACGTCATGACATTGCAACACCGATTATTTGCAGCGGACTTATGACACGCGTTTTTCAGATGTTGGGTTCCCAATATGAATTTTCACTTTCTAAAAAGCAGCGCCAACGTATGAATGTCATTCTTTTTAATCAGCTTACTGATTTCATAAAGCTTCACTTAAATCATATCTCAATTCAGATGCTGACACAGGAATTTCATTTTTATGAAGATTATTTTAATCGTCTTTTGAAGGTTCAAACAGGAATGACATATATCGAGTATTTGCAGATGCTTCGTTTAGAACGTGCAGAGTTGCTGCTTACCGAGACAAATAATACTATTGAACAGATTGCTGAAGAGGTCGGATATCATAACAAGGGATATTTTTACCGTATATTCATAGAGCGAAACAATTGTACGCCGGCTCAATATAGAAAAAAGAGACAGGAAAGACTATAATACTTCCCTGTCTCTTTTTATTTGATTTATAATCGTAATTATTCAGAGCCGCACCTCGATTCCACTACGCTTCATCTCGTTGTGGCTTCTCGCCATATGAAATTGCTAGAAAACGTACTCGCTCATGCAAGCATGACTCGTACTTTTCTGCAATTTCGCATGGCTCTGAATAATTACAAGTTCCACTTCCAGTCGCGAATCTCTGGCATATCAATACCATACTCATGGATATACTGCTTATGCTCTACTAATTTATCATTCATCTTCTGAATCAGATAAGCACCACGATTTCCTAACTGTGGCAGATTCTGGATTGCATTCTTTACCAGATGGAAGCGGTCGATCTCATTCTGAACACGCATATCAAATGGTGTTGTGATTGTACCCTCTTCTTTGTAGCCGTAAACATGGATATTGCGGTTTGTTCTGGTATAGGTTAACTCATGAATCAGTGTATGATAACCATGGAATGCGAAGATAATCGGCTTATCCTTTGTGAACAAAGCATCATAATCAGCATCAGTAAGACCATGTGGATGCTCAGTTGCCGGCTCTAACTTCATAAGATCGACAACATTGATAACACGAATTTTGATCTCTGGAATTGCCTCTCTTAAGATCGTAACAGCTGCTAATGTCTCGAGTGTTGGTGTATCACCACAGCAAGCCATAACGATATCCGGCTCAGAGCCCTGATCATTGCTTGCCCACTCCCAGATGCCGATACCCTGTGTGCAGTGCTTTACAGCCTGCTCCATGGTCAGCCACTGCTGTCTTGGATGCTTGGATGTTACAAGTACGTTTACGTAATCACGGCTTCTGATGCAGTGATCGAAGCATGATAACAGACAGTTTGTATCTGGCGGCAGATAAAGACGAACAACATCTGCTTTCTTATTTGCGATATGATCTAAGAAGCCTGGATCCTGATGAGTAAATCCATTGTGATCCTGCTGCCATACGTTTGAGGAAAGGATCAGGTTCAAAGATGCAATAGACTGTCTCCATGGCAGCTGATTGCAAACCTTTAACCACTTTGCATGCTGAGCACACATGGAATCTACAACACGAATAAATGCTTCATAGCTTGCAAAGAATCCATGACGTCCTGTTAACAGATAACCCTCAAGCCATCCCTCGCACATATGCTCACTTAACATAGAGTCCATAACACGGCCATCAGCAGCTAAGAACTCATCTGTATCATACTTTTCATCGTTCCAGTCACGATTTGTAACTTCAAATACCTTGCCAAGACGGTTTGACATAGTCTCATCTGGTCCAAAGATACGGAAGTTTTTAGAATCATCATTCATCTTGAAGATATCTCTTACAAATCCTCCAAGCTCGATCATATCCTGTGCCTCAACAGCTTCAAAAACGAGGATGGCAGTGTGAACTGGCTGCCGGTGTGCGCGGATGCCCACGGCTTTGTGGTCAACCGCAGCCTTTTTGAGCAGTACGATATTCCCCTGCCCACCGATTACGCAAGCTTTGTAGCGGCCTGTCAGGCTTTTGAAAAGGTAGGCATCCGCGGCTTTACCTCCGATTATACCTACGACTACACCTGCATGGAAACCCTGCAGGGGCTTTCCGCTGCCGAGCTTACCACCACCGCGGGGCGCAAGTGGCGCACTACCTACAGCGACCCCGCCAGCACCGCGCGGGTGGGTCTGGACGACACCGTATGGCCGGGGGCGTTTGAGCGGATGGAACAGTTCATTCAGGATACCCACCTTACAGCAGATGATCTTGCGTTGAATTACGACGATGTGACCGGGATGTTCCGGAACGGAGAAGTTGCCATGTACTTTGGCAGCTCTGCCGGCGTGAAGATGTTTCAGGATGAGGGCATCGACACGATCTTTCTGCCCTTCTTCAGCCAGAACGGCGAACCGTGGATCATGACCACCCCCTATTTCCAAGTTGCCCTGAACCGGGATCTGGAGCAGGACACCGCGCGCCGCGAAAAAGCCATGAAGGTGCTGAACGTCATGCTCTCCGAACAGGCGCAGAACCGCATCGTCTCGGAGGGGCAGGACATACTGAGCTACAGCCAGAACGTTCCCCTGCGCCTGACCGAGTATCTGAAGGACGTCCGCAGCGTGGTGGAAGAAAACCACATGTATATCCGCATCGCCTCCAACGATTTCTTTGCCGTTTCCAAGGATGTGGTCTCCAAAATGATCGCAGGCGAGCTTACCGCTGAGCAGGCGTATCAGGCCTTCAATGCCCAGCTCCTTGCCGATGAGGAGCCTGCCGACAACGAGACCGTGCTGACCTCCGGGAAGGCCTATTCCAACGTATTCCACGCAAACGGCGGCAGCGCTGCCTTCTCCGTGATGGCAAACACGCTGCGCGGCGTGTATGGCACCGATGTGCTGCTTGCCACCGCAAACAGCTTTACCGGCAGTGTGCTGCAGGCGGATTATAACCAGAAAATGGCAGCTTCCATGATCATGCCGAACGGTCTGATGTCCCGCCAGCGCACCATGACCGGTGCGGAGCTGAAAGAGACCGTCCACGCCTTTGTGGAAGGCTGCGAGGGCGGGTTTGTGCCCTTCAACCGCGGTTCTCTGCCAGTGGTCAGCGGCATTGCTGTGGAGGTAAAAGAGAATAACGGCAGCTATACCCTGACCGGCATCACCCGGAACGGGCAGCCGCTGGGAGATAACGACACCGTTACCGTGACCTGCCTTGCAACGGAAAAGCAGATGGAAGCGCTGCTTGCGAGCGATAGCGGCACGTCTGCGGGCGAAGATACGTGGGTAAAAAACACATGGCGCGATTATATCTCCGGCGGCGCAGCGCTTGCAGAGCCGGAAAACTACATGACACTGAGGTGAGCGGAATGGCAGACGAAAAGCACGAATCCAAACGCAGCTGCTATTCCCGGCACAAGTGGCTGCCTGCCGCCGCTGCCATCCTTCTTTTGGTCTTTCTGGCAGCCGGTTTCAGCTTCCGGTACATCTTGTTTATGTCGCAGACCATCTATCAGGAAAGCACCTCGCATCTGGAAGAGGTACTGTATAAATCCAATAGTATGCTGAAAGAGATGGTGCGCAAAAACCTGACCTATCTGCATCTGTGCAACGGCTTTCTGAAAAACACCTCGAATGAGGATGAAATTCAGGCCTATATCGAGGAAGCACAGCAGGCAACCGGATTTGTTGACTTCTACTTTCTTTCCTATGACGGCAACTACACGACCGTGACCGGGGAAACCGGCTACCTTGGCCTGCAGACCAATCTGGACGAAAAGCTCTCCGATGGCGAGGATATCGTCGTGAATACGGCGCTGCCCGGCAAAGCCCCAATGCTTGCGTTCATCTGCCCCGAAACGCAGGGCAGCTACCGGGGCTTTGCCTACGATGCCGTTGCCATCACCTATTATAATGATGCTGTGCTGAGATTGCTGGACAGCTCTGCTTTTCAGGGCAATGCCAGCAACTATGTGATCTACCCGGATGGGCGGGTGGTGATTGACAATTCCGTAAACCGCAAGGAAATCATTTACAACTTCATTGCGATGCTGCGCGACCATTCCGACCTTTCCGAGGAACAGATTCTTGCCCTTTCGGATGATTTTGCGCAGGGCCGCAGCGGAAACCTGCGGGTCAAACTGGGCGACACCAGTTATTATCTGGTCTACGAGGATACCGCGGTCCAGAACTGGACGATGGTGGGGCTTGTGCCGGTCAGCATCGTCAATGCCAGTCTGGATAAGCTGTGGTTCCACACGGTGCAGATCGTGGCGGGCATCGCCTTTGGCCTTGCTGTGCTGATCATCCTGCTGATCCTGCGCAGAAGCCATACGACCCTGCGCCGGAAGGACACTGAGATCCTGTACCGGGACGAGCTGTTCCAAAAGCTTTCGCTGAACGTAGACGACGTTTTCCTGATGCTGGACGCAAAAAACTCCAAGGTGGATTATGTCAGCCCCAACGTCGAACGGCTGCTGGGCATCCCGTGGAAAGAAGTGCGGCAGGATGCCCGTGCTCTGGCAGCGCTGCACCCGAAGGATGACCCGGATCGCGACAAGAACTTTCTGGAAGGACTGCTCAGCGGGCAGCAACGCGAATGGGATTTCGAGTTTGAGCATCGGGAGACCAAAGAGCGGCGCTGGTTCCATAACATCGCCATGGGCAGCGAGGTAGAGGGCAGGACCAAGTATATCCTTGTCTTGTCCGACCGCACCGCCGACAGGCAGGTGAATCAGGCACTTTCGGATGCCGTTGCAGCGGCCGAGACTGCCAACCGCGCCAAAAGCACCTTCCTTTCCAATATGTCCCACGACATCCGCACCCCCATGAACGCCATCATCGGCTTTACCACGCTGGCACTCAGCAACATTGACGATAAAGACCGGGTGAAGGATTATCTTGCCAAGACCCTCGCTTCCAGCAATCATCTACTTTCCCTCATCAACGATGTGCTGGATATGAGCCGCATCGAAAGCGGAAAGATCCATCTGGAAGAAGTGGAAGTCAACCTTTCGGATGTGCTGCACGACCTGAAAACCATCGTCAGCGGGCAGATCTACGCAAAGCAGCTGGAGCTTTATATGGATGCCATGGATGTGACCGATGAGGACGTCTACTGCGATAAGACCCGGCTGAATCAGGTACTGCTGAACCTGCTGTCCAACGCCATCAAGTTCACCCCGGCGGGCGGCACGGTCTCGGTGCGGGTGCGGCAGCTTGCCGGAGCGGTGCGCGGCTGCGGGCAGTACGAGTTCCGCGTCAAGGACAACGGCATCGGCATGAGCCAAGAGTTCGCCAAAAAGATTTTTGAGCCGTTTGAGCGGGAGCGCACCTCCACGGTAAGCCGGATCCAGGGCACCGGCCTTGGCATGGCTATTACCAAAAACATCGTGGATATGATGGGCGGCACCATCGAGGTGCAGACGGCGCAGGGCAAGGGCAGCGAGTTTATCATTCGTGTGCCCATGCGTGCGCAGGCAGAGCACCGTCCGGTGGAAAAGATCACCGAACTGGAAGGCCTGAAGGCACTGGTGGTGGATGACGATTTCAACACCTGCGACAGCGTGACAAAGATGCTGGTCAAGGTGGGCATGCGTGCCGAGTGGACCCTTTCCGGCAAGGAAGCGGTGCTGCGTGCACGGCAGTCCATCGAAATGAGCGACGCCTACCACGCCTATATCATCGACTGGCGCTTGCCGGATATGAACGGCATCGAAGTCACCCGCCAGATCCGCAGCCTGAACGATGATACGCCCATCATCATCCTGACTGCCTACGACTGGTCCGACATTGAGGTGGAGGCAAAGGCTGCCGGTGTGACCGCCTTCTGCTCCAAGCCCATGTTCATGTCCGACCTGCGCGAGACCCTGATGAGCGCCATCGGCCAGACACAGACGGATGCGGCGCAGGAGCTTCTGCCGAAAAAGAACACCAACTTCAAGGGCAGGCACATCCTGCTGGTAGAGGACAACGAGCTGAACCGCGAGATCGCGCAGGAGATCCTGTGCGAGTACGGCTTCCGGGTCGATACGGCGGAAAACGGTGCCGTGGCGGTGGAAAAGGTAAGCACTGCCGCACCGGGCAGCTATGATCTGGTGCTGATGGATGTGCAGATGCCGGTGATGGACGGCTATACCGCCACCCGGCAGATCCGCGCACTGGGCGACCCTGCACTGGCAAAGATCCCGATCCTTGCCATGACTGCCAACGCATTCGATGAAGACCGCCGCAATGCCTTGGAAAGCGGCATGACCGGCTTTTTGTCCAAACCCATCGTGATCGGCGACCTTGTGCAGGAGCTGCGCAAAATTTTGTAACAAGCCGCCTGTCAGGCATAAAAAAATAAAGCACCCGCAGCAATTTGCTCACCGGAGATTCAAAACCTCTGTGGCGCTTGCTGTGGGTGCTTTTGCTTTTGGGCGCTGTTTATTTCAGTACATCTGCAAGGACCTGCAGCAGGTGTGGAATATCCAGCGGCTTTGCAATATGGCCGTTCATACCGGCCTTCAGTGCGTTCTGACGGTCTTCCTCAAAGGCATTTGCCGTCATTGCAAAGATGGGGATGCCAGCCTTTGCGGCATCCGGCAGCGCACGAATCTGCCGCGTTGCCTCGTAGCCGTCCATGTTGGGCATCTGGATGTCCATGAGGATCAGGTCATACTGTCCGTCTGCCGCCTGCTTCATCTTCCGGACGGCGATCTCGCCATCCTCGGCAGATTCCACCTCAAAGCCCGCTTCCTTCAGGATCTCCACTGCGATCTCACGGTTCAGCTCGTTGTCCTCCACCAGCAGGATCTTTTTCCCTTTGAAGGCCTCCGCGTTCAGCTGCACCGGCCTGCAGGCAGGCTCTGCACCGAACGGCTCTGCCAGCACTCTGCGCAGCTCCGAGAGGAACAGCGGCTTTTCACAGAAGGCGGTAACACCGGCCGCACGGGCTTCCTCTTCAATATCGGCCCAGTCGTAGGCGGTCAGGATGATGATGGGGCGGCTTTTTCCAATCACCTTGCGGATCTGCCGCACGATCTCGATGCCGTTCATATCGGGGATCAGCCAGTCGATGATGTAAACGCTGAATTCATCCCCCTGCTCCATGGCATACCGGGTGCGGATCACCGCTTCCCTGCCGGAGATCGTCCACTCCGGCCGCATCCCGATCTTGGACAGCATGGTGCTGACGCTCAGGCAGGTGTCGGTATCGTCGTCCGCCACCAGTGCCCGCAGCCCTTCCAGCTGCGGGAGCTGCCTGAGCTCCACCTTTTGTCCGCTGAGCGCAAAGCAGAGATTCACGATAAACTCGCTGCCCTTGCCCGGCTCGCTCTCAATGGCGATGGTGCCGCCCATCAGGTCCACAATGTTCTTGGTGATGGACATGCCGAGGCCGGTACCCTGAATGCCGCTGACGGTGGAGTTTTCCTCACGGGCGAACTCCTCAAAGATGTGCTTCTGGAATTCCTCACTCATGCCGATGCCGTTGTCCTTGATGCGGAACTCATAGCAGGCCCGGCCCGCAGGCGCACCGTTTTTCTCAGCAATGCGAATGCTGATCATGCCGCCTGTGGGAGTGAACTTGATGGCATTGGACAAAATGTTCAGCAGGATCTGGTTCAGCCGCAGCGGGTCGGTGATGATATCCTCGTTCTCCACATCCATGGTATCAATAAAAAGCGACAGCCGCTTTGCCGAAACATTGGGCTGAATGATGGAGCGCACATCGTGGACGAGGTCCGGCAGATGCACCGCTTTTTCCTCGATCTTTACCTTTCCGCTCTCGATGCGGCTCATATCCAGCACATCATTGATGAGGGAAAGCAGATGCTGGCTGGAGGTGGAGATCTTTTTGAGGTAGTCCAGCACCTGTTCCCTATTGTCGATATGGGTCGCAGCCAGCGAGGTGAAGCCGATGATGGCGTTCATGGGGGTGCGGATATCGTGGCTCATATTGAACAGGAACTCCCGCTTGGCGCGGTTTGCCGCCCCTTCGTGCTGAAGCGCGATCTCCAGCTTGCGGTTCTGTTCCTCCAGCTGGGTCTGGTACTTCCTCTCCTGCTCTTTTTTCTGCAGCTCCATCTCCTGCACGGAGCGGCGGCGCAGCAGCTGAAGGATCATTACAAGCAGGATGTAGCCGACCAGAACCGTCAGGATCAGCAAAAGCGCCTCCCGGAAGATTATTTTTTCATCCGTGTACGCATAGAGATCGAAGGATCTGCCATGGCAGAACATCCCGAAATAGCAGCCGGAGCCGTTCCAGTCCCGGGTATGGGTCAGCTTCTCTGCGGCCCCGGCTTTGCGGATCCCCTGCGCCAGCGGACTGCCTGCAACATCCTGCCCAATCAGCTCCGGGCGGTTTGCGGCAACGACCTGATTGTTCTGCACGATGAACAGCGTGCCGCTGGTTTCTGCCGGGTAGCCATCCAGTATGCTCTGGATGGACAGCGCCGTTTCCTCCACAAATTCCGCCGGGGTGTACCGGTAGGCAAGCAGGAGCAGCTCTGTGCTTTCTGCCCGGTGTGCCGCAACATCCACAGCAGAGCCATCTTCCAGCAGGACGCGCTTCACATAGGTCTTTCGCGGGTAAGATAAAACGTCCAGAACAGCGTCATTTTTCAGCTGGTCGCCAAACCGGTCATAGCCGATGCCGTTGGTCGTGGACTCGCACCGGAGCGTGCCATCCGGTCCCAGAACCGAAATGCCGGTGAGCCAGAGCTTTTCTGTCTGCCTGTTCAGGCACTGCGGGTCGGAGAGGTCAAGCGCAGGATTCTCTGCCAGCTGATGGACTGCGACCGCCGTGCGGCGGAGTGCCTTTGCCGTGATGGTATCGTTGTGCTTTTCAAAGCTGGTGGACTGGGATTTGACAAACTCAAGGGTCTGGCAAAAGCGTTCCTCTGCTGTGCGCATTGCCCGCCAGCTGGAGAAAAAAGCAACACCGGCCATCAAGAGCACGCCGATGATCAGATAGGCTGTCCATATCCTTTTATCCGGGGTGGTTCTGTTTTTACGCGCCAATTATGTCCACCTCCAGATACTGCGAAGCATTTTCAAGGTATCGGCCAATGATCCGCTC
>OLPN01002597.1_pt1 | contig 13756 bp, 29 predicted proteins | sample 1672601 | NCBI WGS metagenome assembly OLPN01 (sample SAMEA3136704, study PRJEB25190) | human gut metagenome | reverse complement strand
ATACCACACATTATCCTCAATATATATAGTAGCTATTTAATTTACGCTATACTAGATAGCAGGAGGTGCTATATGATTGCTTGGTTTTGTTATCTGATACTAAAATTTATAGATTCTTCGCACAGTTTCACCGCCACCGCCGGCGAAGTTGTCAACTATCAATTCTCCGTTAATCATGGCATCACCTCCAGAACATCTTCCAAAGGGACATAATGCTTCATGTTGTTCGCATAATAGACAACAGCGCATTTTACCGTTTCTTTTGCCCTTTTGGATACATAGAACGCGTCTGGAGTAATTCCGATACCCACATCGCACCCGTCCTCATATACTGCGTCGAGATAACCGGTTACAACAATGTCTTTATACCCAACAATCACGCCGCCGAAATGCTTGTCAACGTGCTGGTAATAGGTCTTCTCGATGTACTCAACATTCTTTTCAACAGTGCCATCATTGTTTCCATCTGCCAGATTATTGTCCATTGCATCAGCAGTTAATGTTTTCCTGTCGAGATACAGCCATCTTCCGTCTTTAAATGGTTTATAGAAGCCTTTGCATTTTACTTTATCGAATAATTTCATGGCATTACCTCCGGAAAGTCCTCAATTTGCATCTGTCCTTCCAGATCATCCGCAGACTTTTCATCCTCTTCACAAGCAGATATCATTTCTGCATCCATATCCGATTCTTTTTCAATGTCAATAAGGATCAAAGGCTGCCCTTGGTCTGTCACCCACATTACATTTTCCAACTTGTACAGTTTTCTTTTTCTTGGATTCGCGCAGATAATACTCACCGGTGCATCATCCGGAAAGCTGTTTACATATTCTTTTAATTCACTATTCTTCATTTTCTCCGAAAGGAACCTGGCGCGCCTTTTATCCGGATAGGTTCCAGATCCTTTCTTTTACTTGTTATTCCTTTTTGACTGTTGTAAAATATTGTCAAAAAGGAGGGTTTTTATGTTACGTTCTATAGATGCCAAAAATATGATTGATTCAAAAAAATGTACAATCAAAGTTGATGATAAAGATATCACCGAATGTCCTTTGTGCCACAAATCTTTTGCTCCTATTCCACTTTTTGCATGTGTTTATAAGTTAGATGATTCAGTTACATGCGCTAGTGTTGTTTATTTTTGTAGAGACTGTGTTTCTCCATTTTTTGCTCACTATTGGATTTCAAATGCATCTTTATACACCAATGCTATTATCTATAACTCAGCTATATTTCGTTATGTCGAGCCAATAAAATTTGCTAAAACAGTTTTTGACAAAAATATCATTGAACTTTCACCTCTATTTGACAAAATATATAATCAAGCTCTTGCTGCTGAATCATCCGGTCTTGATGAAATTGCAGGTCTTGGATATCGAAAAGCACTAGAATTTCTTGTAAAGGATTTTGCAATTCATGAGCATTCAGATTCTGAAGGCAAAATAAAATCCATGCCATTATCTGCTTGTATTAAAGAATACATAGATGCTCCCAATATAAGAACACTTGCAACGAGATCTGCTTGGATAGGCAATGACGAAGCTCACTACATTCGCAAACAAGAAGACCGCGATGTAAGTGACATGAAATCATTTATCCAAGCAACTGTATACTTTATCAGCATGATTCTTATCACAGAGGATGCGGCAACTATGGAGCCAAAATAGATTCTTCTACCGCCTTTGCCTCTTGTTCAATCGCAGAAAGGCAAAGTTGTGTATCCATTTCAGCGAGGAAATTTCCTTCAAGGTCCCAGTACTGAACAACATTACGTACTGGGTCTTTTTCTGTTCCAAGTCCTCTTTTTGCCTTTGTTTCAATTACCTGAATTACTTTTGCACTTTTAACTCCATCAGGTCTAACCATAATTATCTCCTTCCTTGATTTCTATACGAAAAACAATTATTATAAGTTTGTAATTAGCGCCATATACATTACTACTCACAATGTTTTTATCCTGTTGCTCCGTCATGTGGTCGAACAACCTAAAAGGTAACATGCATTTTAGATTCATACTTTCAGGAGGTACGATTATGACAATATTTTCAACGTTACAAAAAGTTTCAGCGGGTGCGGGTGTGTGTGGGTTGCACGGAACCAATGATTCAGGAGCCTAGGTGTGAGTAGTATTTTGGACACCGAGGGGTTCGACTCCCCTCAAGCCCACTTATCACATAAAATCCTCTAAACGCATCTGCCCCTTGCAATTGCCACCGATTGTTGTTGGGTCCCAGCCAACTCCAATGTAGTCCAGAACCTTCGCCCATCCATAATCACTCCCGTCCTTGTCCTTGCACATGTGGAACATCAGATAATCCCACTCTTTCGGGTTGCTCTCATACAACAGGTCAAAACGATGCGGTCGTTTCTCCATGTGGATTCCGAAACCGCACATACTGCATCCGGTACGCTGTGCCTTTGTCGTATACAATGTTCCATCTGGCTTTTTCTCAATCGTACCGTAAATCTCCGGTATCAAAGATTCCGGCATCTGAAAATCTTCTGTTATTATCCCATCCTTGATTCCAGCAGCACGATACTCTTCTTTTAATCCATTCTTCCAGAGATCATCCATCTCCAAGGCAAGTGTAAGAATGTCCTGCCGGTGGAATATTGCAAATGGTGCTGATCTGATCGTGGATGCCCCGAAGTAGTTACAACCATTCATCCGTAGGCTCTTGGCACGTCTGCCGCCCTCGGATGCCATCAATCCAAGATAAGGGACGCTATTATGTTCCTTGCCCCAGTCATCACAATTCTTTTCCTTAAGGTAATAGCAACATTTCGCTGATACCGAGAAATCCGGTTTCCCGAAGTCGCATCCTTCGGTTTCGTTTTCGTATCCACCGAACAGCTTTAACCACCGCTGATTAAGCTGCATCTTCGAATTCTTCTGCCATCCACCATATTCCCCAGTCTCTCCCGTTATGATCGCGTGTCTGACTGTCTTATTCTTTTCCGTTGGATTCTGCAGCAACTCGATTTTTCCGGCGATTTCCTTAGATATGACTGGAAAGCCGAATTCCTGTATAACTTTTGGTTTCGTCCATCTGGTCCCATCATCCCGCATGAGCGGTGGCACATTTATAATTCCTATTGCCTTATGTACTCTTTGAATGCTTGCATCCTCGAGTGTAGATGCTGATACACCTGGTACATCGATATGACACACTTCATGAAGGAACATATACAATATGATGCTGTCCAGACCACCTACAGACACATGGCAGCTAAGTCCTCTACGATCACATTCTGATCTGAACTCTTCCGCTCTGATCTGTGCGTATTTTCTTTTAAAGCTGTAATCCTGCTTTTCTTTTTGCATGAATGAAGCAATCTTCTCATAAGCTCCCAGCCGCTTCATCCTATCTTGTACTGATTCCATTTGTTTTTGGAGTAAAGAGCTCTTTAACGCTGGCCAGCAAACCTCTCACTCCTTTCTGTCCTATTTTTCGTACACCATCCATGTTATCCTAAAAAAAGATTGGAGGTGAAAATATGATATCTGAATTTTTAAACCAAGTGCCCTTATTCTTCTCAATGTTTTCTGGTATTTTTGAAGGATTTTACATTGTTATGAAGTGTATTGTTAAAAATCCTTTTTTACTCTTTCTTTTGGTACTTGGTATACTTAGCGCCACTATAAAACACAGACACAAGTTTTAACTTTAAGGCACTATCCGGTGCTTCTTGTGATAGTGCCTTTCTTTTCGTTATACATGATGGACTTACTCATTCTTCATCACGTCCATCCTTTTCCACCGCGTTATATATCCTCAGATAAGTTTCATACTTTTTCTGATTCATCGAATTGGCAAGGAATCGCAAGAAATCCTTGTTCCGCAAGCATTCCTCCGGCGTGCCGATCGCGCGGTACTGCTGTACCTCTTCCAGTGACTTTACAGCTATTTCACATGCCTGAATTTCCTTTTTGCAATTCTCTAAATTGCTGTAATACTCACCAAGGCTCTTTCTTTTAGCCGCAAATACCTTTGGCATTATTAACATCAACTCTGCCAATGCATTTCTTGATTGTTCCATAGCATTTTGAATAAATATTTTTGCTTCATCAATCGTCATGGTTGCACCTCCAACAGTTCCGGATGTTCAATCGCATTTCCAAGCACTTTACATTCCCCGCCAAGGACTTCCCAACTTTCAGCCGACAGTCTGTTTGTAACTTGGAAAGACAATGATTCTTCATCCCACAAAACTTCACCGGCACAATCTGCTTCTGCATATCCGCTTTCTGTGCTATATGTGTCAAGATAAACAATTACATCGTGTTCAAATATCAATTTCTCATCTCGATCTGTCCGTCCAGTACATCGGCAGATTGTAGATGGGTTAACTCTGTACCAATTTTCAAATCCAAGGTTTCCGTAACCATGTCCAATATGTTTTGTAAACATATTACTATTCTTGACAGGAATTATAATTGATTCCCATCCATCTGTTGCATCACAGCTTTGAATAAGATTACCTTGTACCCATTCTCCGTTATCAATTCTCTTTGCCTTGAATAAGTATCTATTCTCCATCATCGCTGCTCCTTTCAATCCATTCCGTTATACAGACTTTCCGACAACTCCACCTGTTTATCATCAAGCTCTCTTAAGGCCTTAATGAGCAACATTTTTGTTTCCCTGCACGGAAAATAGCCGTATTTTGCATATCTCAGCATTCTCTCAAATGTGCTCATTGGATATGGAATTTTGTCATTGATTACAAGTCTTTTTAAGTGCAAGTGTTCAAAGAACTTATCATCATACATAACCCTATACTCTATATGGGTTTTAATCTTTTCTCCCGCAGATTCAACATCAAACGGAATTTCTTCTACCTCTGCACCCGTTTCATCCTCAATTTCGGCTTTGTAATATGCAAATTTTGTTATGGTAAAATCAAACTGGCTTATTATCTCCTCTGCTGTTCCAAAAATCTTGTTGCACAATTCAAGCCGTACTCCTGTTTTCTTATGGATGTACGCTTTTACATTGTCGTTTTCGTACAAGAATCTGTACTGCGCATCTTCTTCTGAAACTATATCCTCTGACACTCCATCTGAATATCCGGCAGTCATACTGTCGAAGTATTTGATTGCATCATCCCAATCACTCGAACATCGGAAAAATATGTCAAGATCTTTTACTTTCTCCTTATTGAAAATATTTTTGAAACAACCACCACAGATAAATCCTTTGTGTGCTTCCATAAACTGATCCAACCAATTCAACATCCAATAGTTGTCCCTGTTTTCTCTAATCATGTTCGTCCTCACTTTCTGCACATAACCACTTCATAGCACATTCTTCTGTCTTTTCGCATTCTCCATGATGAACCATAGTATTTTTTATGCATTCTTCCGTAGGCTGACAGATAAAGTCAGAAACCATCGGCAGATACTTCGCCAGTTCCTCATCCGTCATGCTTCTGATCCAATCTGCATTGGTCTGTGGCTTACGCGCCGCGTTTCTCGTGCATTCAATCATCCTTCTACCGCCTCTCCTGTAACAATGTCCCAATGTTCATCCTCGATAAATGTCTGCCGGATAATCGCATCGGACAGATAGTGTTCTTTGCTCTTCGGCTGTTTTCTCCAGTAGGAATCAATGTAATAGGCAACCCACTTCATAAATTCCTCGATCTTGGCATTCGAGAACCGGTACGATTCTTTCAGTGTGGGAATTGTCAGGTACATTGTGGATGCCAGTGCGCTTTCGATATTGCGGTCTGCTCCAAGTACTGCTCGCCCTTTCTGGATATCTGCCATGTACAACTTCTGTGACATCGGTATCGACTTCACCCAACCGATCACATCAATTTTCCGTTTTAGGCAATACTCCATCATGCTTTCGCTCGTAACATCGTCGTTATCATCATCCTGCCAGGCAACGCGCTTATTTACTGTTTTGGTGTAATAGTTCGTGATCTGCTTAAATGTCAGCCCGAATTTGTCGTACAGTGCCAGTGCAAATATAAATCCCATGTGATTTGCTATATTATTTCCAAGCTTCGCCTTGTTAACTTCCTGCCGGTATACGCTTGTATGTATTACACGCTCCCTCTGTGTTACTCTGTGCATTTGTTCTCCTCTCTGATCTGATGCCCCTTAACGCATGTGTACCAGAATCTGCAACTTGGATCACATATTTTCGTTTTCTCTCCATAGCTGCAAGTTCGCCCACTGCCATAATAGGTGCTGTTTGCCTTAAATCTGCTATAGGCCTTCGGATCTCTGTTTTCTGTCTTGGAATCGTCATACGCTCGAATCGATTCCGATATTTCTGCATTTATTCTCTCAAGACGCTTCTGCGTATTCGTTCTGTGTCTCAATTCATCGCCCCTTTGGGTAGACGGGGCATTTCTGCCCCTGTTTTGCAAGGTAAAAAATCATGGCTTGTGATAACTATCTCGATTTTCGACTTGCTGTTTCTTTCGCCTTCCGGCTGGTGTTTCAACCGCCAAGTAACTTTCGCTCCAAGGCTTCAAAGTCCTGCTCTCTTGGAGTGAAGTTGTTGAATTTATTCTGTGCGGATGCCTTATTGTCCTTAAGGGGAAATAAGCCTTTCCAACTGTTCATGATTGACTGTTCCAGAATCTTAACTGCCGTATCTGAATTACCACCGGACAACTCCGTCAGTTTCTTGATAGCCATTCCAACAGCACGATCAGTCATCGGAGCTTTGATCTGCTTTCGCATATCGACAAAATCAGCAAATGCCTGATTCAGCTTTTCATCCTCTGGGAAGAAATCTTTTTTGGTATTTTTTTCTTTATTTCCTTTCTTCCCTTCTTTCTTTTCTTCTATTGTTGTCGTTTGAATGTCGTTAGAATGTCGCTTGCTTGGCTCTTGACTGACGCTTTGCTTGTCGTTTGCTTGGTACAAATCGTACTTAACCACTGAAAATACTGTGAATTTGTTTGTCGTTTTGCTTGTCACTTCGCCTGTCGTTTTCAAATGTGAAATTGCAGTGCGAATTTCCCTTTCTGTAAGTCCTGTTTCACTTGCAAGCTTTCCAATGGAAGAAACAAAAGAGCCTCGAGGAACAACCATTCCTTTAAAATTTCCATCCTTCCAATTAGCTTTTAACAGCATGTGGATGAATGCCCGTGTTGTATTAATATCCGAATACCATTCCCAGTCCAGAAGTCCGCGGCTCAATTTGATATAACTTCCATCCAACCATCACACCTCCCGGATCAAGACTTCAATTCTTGGATTGTCAGCATCTACGAAAAATTCATCCGAAAATCCTTCAATTGCTTTCCAACCGTCATTTTGTAGCACATGCGTGTGTACCAATGCATCCTGAATAACCTTGCGCCCAAAAGACGATATATTATCCAAATCACGTCGCCGATTCTTCTCATACCAGCGATACTCCATAAACACCGGTTCTTCGATCCTAATGCCTTTCATCTGCTGCTTGATAGCGATCTTCACAAGCTCCTCATTCTGAGCTTTCATCTCTGCTCCCTTATACCGGCTTGTCCGCTCCGCGGATATATAATCGTTAAGGTTATTAAGCCTCGTGGGCACTATCAATAAGTATTCCAACTTCTCGCCACCTTTCGAACGTCTGACGCATTGCCAGCCGTTTTGCCTGTATTTTTCTCGCTCTGGATAACTCCTTGGCAAGATATTCGTTAAGCTCCGATTCATCGGTCAGATCTCCGGGAACCGGGCGATAATAACCATGACCAACATTTATAATGCAGTCATCATCCCTGTTCGCTTTTTCGATTTTATCTCTAAATCTCCGATCCTCTATCGGATCGGATGGGCGCTGTACCGCGTTCTCATGCCCGTAGGGGATATTTTCAATCTGTATCACAATGAACCTCCTTTACTACAATTCCATACACCTTGTACATCTGTCGGAATCGGATCACGCCCATCTGATGCGCAATCGTATGATGTTCTCTGCATAAACAGATTTTTTTGTAATTGGAATCATCCACCTTTCGATGGTTATTTCCCATGCCGATTGCATCCTCATGATGGATTTCCCCATCTTTTCCGCAGATGGCACATTTCTTATGCATCAGACAGTAATACAAATACCTGCCAATATCATCCGTCCGGTCGATTGCATTATCTGAAAGCGGAATCCCCCACTCCAGTGCAAACTCCAGTATCGTATTGATAAATTCCCTTGCCATATCCATTGAACAATTGGAAAGGCTGAAATCGGGATCTCCTGTTCGGATCATGTGCTCATCTTTCAAAATCCTTTTCATCTCTTCCGACGGGTAACCTGTCCAATCTGCAATATCACGGATTGTCGCATATGCTTTCTTCCGTTGTTCTGCAGATATATGCCGGCCATCATCAAACCGCATTTCTGCATTTTTGATTTTCTTTCTCTGGAGAAGGCTCCCCAGTTTCATACCTGGAATGGAAACTATGAGATCTGTTCCATCATTACTTTCCCGATACTGTTTTACACATACACATGTATGCATTAATCATCACCATACCTTGCTTTTATCGCATTAAGCATCGCTCCCGCGTTTACGGCTGTAAGCTTATCCCATGTAGTATTATTGTTTTTAAGCCAAAGATCTGCGCTGAGTTTATGCTTTTTACACAATTCTTTTATTGTTGAAATTTGCGCCGATGTTGCTTTTTCATCTACCACCGGTATCACATTACTAAATGGCTGCATCTCTTCCTTAAGCCAAAGATTAAAACCAAGTCCGGTCTGAATTGCCACGCATTTCACAAATGACCGGCACATGCTATTCCATACTCTCTGTTGGCTCATGGAATTATCCTTCACCGGATTAGAACCATTCATTACCGGGGACTGCATCTCATACTCATTATCATCGATAATTACACGGATCCGTGTCTCATAGCACCGATTCGTATTACCTTTACTGTCTGTGAAATCTTTCTCCACCATACGCAAGCTACTTCCTGTCTTTTCATCTGGAATTGGAATCCAGTAGACCTTTTCTGCTCCATTCTCATGTAACAGATCAATGCACTTGGCCCAATTCAGATATGTCATTCCGTCTCTTTCCTCACAATACGGAGTAACATCTATCTTTCGCATCTCGCTCCACGCTTTAAGCGCCATATGCCATATCCTCCAATCTCATTCTCATCTGTCCATCCTCACCATCTTCACACATGGAAAGGATTTCTTTTTTCTTTTCTTCCGCTTTCGCTCTGCAATTACAATTTTCTCCAGGATCTAAATTTGCCAAGCAGTATGGGCATATATGGTAGTACATATTACGCAACCACCTTCCGGAAGTTATCGTTCATACATCTCTCGCAATAAATTTCATTGCCGATTTCATAATAGAAATCATCCTGTATATGTTCCTCGCAACAATCACACATCGGTCTTGCTTCTAATGCATCCTCTAAATCACTGTCATGCTGCCGGAACAGATCATAATTATCTGGTAAACTCATTTGCAATTCCCTCTTTGTCATTGTGCAGGCACCATATCCCTTCCAGATCATCATTCTCCAGATACTTAGCCGCCTGTGCACATTCCTTATCATTCAATCCCTCTGTCAAAGCTTCAAATATGTAATCCTTACTGAATCCCAATACAGAGCATTCATGATTCGATGAATCAGCAATCTTTGCAATAATCCCGCTCAACATAAGCTCCACAGAATTGCAATGTTTATATGCTTTGATAAGGTTTCTAATTTGTTCTACTGTCATAATTTTCAAATATCATCTTGCAAACGCTTATAATATCCATTACACTAAAAATGAAATATTTTAATGTAATTTATTTCTTTGATGGAATCACTCTCTTGGACGGTGGGTTGGTTCCATCTTTTTCATTTCAGCATCAAGCACACTCCGGAAATCCCCTTCGCTCTCTTTTCCCTTACGCGGGTACGTTGGATTCTGGTAATGCTTTCTATACTGGTCTTCCGGATATGGCATTGCGCCGCTGATGTTCACTGTTTCTCCTTTCATTGTCTTCTAAGTTTCTGAATCCGTCGGGCCGTTTTCCTACGTTCCTTTTCTAACTGCTCTGATGCATAGCCTGCAAATGCAAGCACTGTACCAAGTGCTACCATCACACATGCAATCATTCCTCCTGCACCGACTGAATCCATCGCCATTGCTCCAAATGCAAATATCACAATCCCTACAATAAATAACTTGTTTTTCATGTTTTCTCCTTGGCTTGTCCGCCAGCGCCACCGAAGTGGCTACTCTGTGCGCTTATAGCCTGCACCAAACGCAAACTTGTCGCACAGCTCATCAATTTTGTTCTGAGGTATGTCTTTGGGATCGATTCGTTTCCATTCACCGGTTTTCGAATCAATCACCCATGTCCGGTATGTAGCCTTTTTCGGGTATCTTGCCATAACCCCACCTCCTGTTAATAGGTTATTAACTGTGCCTGTACATGGTTCTTGATTTCTCAAGTTCTCCGTTCTATAATTTGACTATCATAATAACGAAAGGAGAACTTTATGTCAGATAAAGACTTTCAGCTACTAAAATTCATAAGCGAAAATGGCTCGATGGCACTTTTGTCCACATATCGCGAAAATGACATCGCCGCAGATGCTCGACTTGCCAATTTGGAACAAAAAGGATATATCAAAAAACATGTAAAAGGTTCAGATTCCTTTTATGCCGGAGATTATGAAATGACCGGTTCTGGATATGCTGTATTAATTGATTATTTCGAATCCCGAAAAAAATCATTAAAAACCTTTCTACTAACTGATATCCTCATTCCTGCCACAATCGCATTTCTTACTGCCATCTTTACATCATATATACAGTAAACAGGCTTACTGCCACGGAGATACTTACTATCCACAATATTCTAAGTATCTCTTTTCTTTTAATGCGTTTGGTTGCTTCCTGAACATCTATCACATTAAAAGTGGTTGCATTCTTCTCATCCATTATCTTTTTAACCTCTGATAAAACATCCAAATCATTCATTTCACGTTCTCACTCTCCTTTCTGTTGTATTGTCACATTTTGTGGAGTTCTTGTGTTAAAAAAAATAGCCTGTACACTTTTTTTGTAATACTTGGCTAGTTCAATTTTTATAGGATCTCTTGGAATTCTTTCCCCACATTCATACATTGACAAAGCAGAAACACTGATACCCACAGCATTTGCTACCTGTTCTTGGGTTCTTTTCCCTCTTAGTTCAACCAACTTGTTCCCTATCTCTTTCGCATTCAATTTATCACCTTCTTTGTCACGTTTTGTGGAACAATTAGAATATATCATCTGTCACATATCGTGTCAACACTTTTTGTGGAATTTTTTCATTTTCTTTTTCCACGTTTTGTGGTAATATTCAAATACAGACATGGAGGTGTGACATGGGAGATTTCAAAAATGTATTTAAATCATTAAGAATAAAAAGTGGATTAACGCAACAACAAATGGCTGATGCTTTAAAGTTATCAAGAAGCACAGTTGGAATGTATGAAAATGGGGAGCGTGAGCCGAGCTTTGAAATTCTCGAAACAATTGCTGATTATTTCAATGTCGATATGAATTACTTAATAGGAACCAAGGATTATTCACAAGTAATAACCCCTGACTACTATTACAACAAGGATGCCAGCGCCGCAGCACAATTTCTATTTGATAACCCAGAATATAAGGTACTATTTGATGCATCTCGCAAGGTTAAACCAGAAGACATTCAGTTCGTTGCAGAGATGATAGACCGAATGACCAATAAATAGGACAGTTGATATGCTATTCTCTTTAAAAAGGGGGAATCAACCTGGATAATGTACGAACTGTAATGAGCGATCTTCCACTGACCATAGGTGGATTCACTGTTGTAGCTGATGATTATTTCACAATTGTGCTAAATCAAAATCTCTCATTTGAACGAAATATGCAGACTTATAATCACGAACTCTTCCATATCGCCAATGGAGATTTTGACAAAAAGATATCTGCCGGATTAATAGAGATTGTTGCACATGAAAAAGGATAATAAAATGTTTTTTAAATCATTAAAGCATAGATTTAATAGTGATTATGATAACATAAAAAATGCCACCATTCTCTTAGAAGAATGTAAACATCTTGCAGATATCATAAACACAACAATAGATGAAAATGAATTTTTTAAATCATATGACAAGTTAATAGAAAATTTTACTGAATTAATAACCTATGAAGGGGTAATTCCTTTTACCAACAAGCCTTCATCTGATTTAAGAAGTATTATTGCAAACAAACAAGCTGCTATTGAGAGTTTTCACCGCCGCGCGAATGTCCGTCCTATATGTATTGAGGATGCGGATCCGTTTTTTGTAGATGCAGCGTATTTGGTTGTAAAAAATCAAAAAGCTTCTATCGGCATGTTACAACGAACTTTGAAAATAGGATTTAACCGAGCGTCTAGTTTGCTTAACCAGCTTTCCCAAGTTGATATTGTTGGGCCTGAGAATGGGACTTTCCCACGCAATGTCCTTGTGGACGAACCGACGCTATATCGAATGTTAAACAATGCTACTATAAAAACAAAAATAGACACTGAGTCTGGAACAGTATATTCCGCTACAAAAACTTTCGATACCATGAGTGGCTTAGAATTTGAACGTTTCTGTGCTGATCTGCTAGAGAAAAACGGCTATTATAATGTTGATGTTACCCAAGGTAGCGGAGATCACGGAATTGACATTCTCGCCGAGAAAGATGATATAACTTACGCTATTCAGTGTAAATGCTACTCCTCCAACATCGGAAATGCCGCAGTACAACAAGCGCATACCGGAAAAAGCCTATACCATAAAGATATTGCCGTTGTGCTAACCAATCAATATTTCACCGCGCAGGCGCAGGAGGAAGCAAACGCACTCGGAGTTAAACTTTGGGACAGAGACAAGTTACAAGATTTGATAGAGAAAGCGCAATAGCTCCGGCTCTACCAACACCAGCGCAAGTACCTTGACAATATAATACACTTACCCAGGCAGCTGGAGGACGTGCTCTCATCTGATCCGAGCCTTACGGAAAGGATGATTATTATGGTTTCATGGAATGACTTTTTTACTTTCGTCATCATGTTGGTGGCGATATTGACCTACATAGATACCAACAGAAAACATAAGAAATAGCCGTCCTGCTCTCGTCAAAGTTTAGGAACGGCTACTTTTTAATAGCTTAGTATAAAATTCGCCGGGTCGGGTGAAGTGCACTCACCTTCCGGCTGCCTCGTTAAGTGTATTATATGGTAACCAAATGGTTTTGTCAAATAGTAGATTATTCATCCTCTACTTGGCTAAGCATAAATCTACACAATAACAAAGTACATAAAAATGAATTAGTGATAACATATCACGCATGAAGAAAGAAGGTATTTAATGAACGAACAACTAACACAATCCGAAGCAGAAATGCTTTTGGAAAAAGCCGACATACCAATAATAAAAAATGATGTTAATTATTGGTTCGTAAGAACATCAGGAGGAGAAAACTTTGAGAACTTCTATTTCGGAAACTATATTGCCATTGGTTGGGATAAGCTAAATGATATTTCAGCAATAAAAGAAGAAAAAGCCGACACAATAAAGAACCATGTGGAAGAGTTATACCCGGATGAATCTAAACCAGGATCTACAGCTTCGCAAATCATACGCTTCGTTTGTGAAATGAAACCCGGAGATTACGTTTTAATTCCTGGTGCAAATTGTGACAGAATTGCCTTTGGAGTCATAACTAGTATATTGGATAATAAATAACTGCTATATTAAATTGAAGATGCTTCAGCT
>OLPN01002593.1_pt1 | contig 13767 bp, 9 predicted proteins | sample 1672601 | NCBI WGS metagenome assembly OLPN01 (sample SAMEA3136704, study PRJEB25190) | human gut metagenome | reverse complement strand
ACAAAAGGTGCAAGATGTGCCAGTGAAATACTCTGTCCGCCATACTGTGAGCTGGCTACCTGTGCGATGGCCTGTGTTGCAATGTTACATGCAGTGGAAAAGCTCTTTGGCTTTTCAAGCATAGTCTCACTGATTACAGTGCCATTTTGCAGCATGTCCTCAAGATTAATCAGACAACAGTTGTGCATGTGCTGTGCATAATAATCTGTATCATGGAAATGAATGATTCCAGCATCATGTGCCTCCACAATATCCTCTGGCAGCAAAAATCTTCTTGTAAAATCCTTATTTACCTCACCTGCAATGTAGTCCCTTTGTACACTGTTTACAGTCGGATTCTTATTTGAGTTTTCCTGCTTTACCTCTTCGTTGTTGCACTCAAGAATACTCTTGATACGTTCATCAGTTGTATTGTGTGTTCTGGCTAACTCGCGCTCATAACGATACCTTACATAATTTCGCGCTACAGAGAAGGCCTGCTCACGCATAATGGCATTCTCCACAAGATCCTGTATTTCTTCCACGTTTAAGGAACGATTCACTGCAAGGCACTGCTTCTCTACTTTTTCCACAATATGAGCGATCTGATGATAGCTCAGTCTTTCAGCCTCAACCACGCTGTCATTGGCCTTTTTCACGGCCTGTGCAATCTTATTTGCGTCAAAGATTGCCTCTGCTCCGCTTCTTTTAATAATCTTCATTATGCAGCCCCCTTAATCAATTTGTTCCTCACTATTATACAACATCTTGTGCTTTTGTCAATGTATTTATACTGTATTTGGTGTCTATCGAATTCACAATTGTAGTGGGTGCTTTTGCAACTTTGAAAAAATTTTTCCAGTTTTTTCACGCAATACAAACTTGTGTTCCCTATATCGACAAAATATTATGATGTCTTTAGGGAACTTTTGTCATATCGTCTGACTATACTTTCTGTGTCTTTGAAATGAAAGACTTTCGATAATCGCTCGGTGAGCATCTCATCACCTGATGAAATACCTTTCCAAAATAGGCAGGATTAGAAAATCCAACCATCTGGGCAATCGATGTGATGCTGTCTTCTCCCTTGATCAAAAGGGGCAGACTTTTCTCAATGCGGTATTCCAGCAAATATTCAAATATCGTCTGATTCATATGACGCTTGAAAAAACGGCAGCATTCACTCGCGCAGATATTAACATTTTCTGCGATAGCTCCAAGAGTCACACGCTCATGATAATGCTCCTGCAAATAAGTAATCGTCTTTCTAAGACGCTCAATATCTTTGTACTGAGCCGATGGATCTGGCGAAATTTCACTCCATACGTTTGTATACAATGTATTCCATATTTGCAAAAGTGTCTGACAAATTGCAAGCTCAAATCCTGGCAAATGACCCTCATAATCTGTCACAATAGTTTGAATCGACAAAAGTACCTGTTTTTGCCACTCAGTATCTGGCACAAGATGTAGTCCTCCAAGCAAATCATTTCTTGTTACAGGCTCTACATATTTTTTGTCAACTGCACTTCCCTCAAAGCCATAAATCATTCGCGGATGAAATGTAACGGAAAGATAGCGGCAGTCTCCCTGATTCAGCATATGACCAGTGTGAAGTGCATTTGCATTGCAAAAAAGTCCTTCTCCTGCCTTAAGGCAATATACAGTGTCATTTACCTGATATTCGATTTGTCCCTCCTCAATATAAGTTAACTCCACCTCCGGATGCCAGTGCCAGGCAAATGCGCCTCTCTCGTAATTAGACAGCACTTCATGGCTGACAAACACTGGAAATTCATAGCTTCCGTGAAATTTCAGTTCTTTTTTCTCATTATTAATTTTTAATTGCATAGAAACCTCAAAATACTTATAATTTTTTCGAAAATAGTTGTTGCCATACCATTCCTCTCTCATTATAATTGTAAGTAGAGGAAAGTCAAGACGATTTCCAAATGCACGTTAAGGCAATCGGCTAGCGCTGCGGCCAAATTGTCTGTACGCCTACTAAATATTTTATTACACACGATACTACTATTTATTATTTATCGCAGCGCAGAAATGGGGTTATCATGAAGATTTTAGTTACCGGTGGCGCCGGCTATATCGGCAGCCATACCTGCGTCGAACTGTTGAACGAGGGATATGATGTTGTCATCATGGACAACCTGTACAACGCCAACATAAAGGCCGTTGAACGCATCGAGCAGATCACCGGAAAGAAGGTTACTTTCTACCAGACTGACATGTTAGACCGTGAGGGTGTAAAGGCAATCTTCGATAATGAAAAAATTGACGCAGTCATCCACTTTGCAGGTCTCAAGGCTGTCGGCGAATCTGTTGTAAAGCCAATCGAGTACTACACTAACAACATGTCCGGCACACTGATTCTGTGTGATGAGATGCGCAATCACGGCGTTAAGAACATTATCTTTAGCTCTTCTGCTACTGTATATGGTTCTCCAGCTGAGATCCCGATTACTGAAAACTGCCCGAAGGGTACTGCAACTAACCCATATGGCTGGACCAAGTGGATGCTTGAGCAGGTATTAACTGATATTCACACTGCTGACCCAGAGTGGAATGTAATCCTGCTTCGCTACTTCAATCCAATCGGTGCTCATAAGAGCGGCCTGATCGGTGAGGATCCAAAGGGTATTCCGAACAACCTGCTTCCATATGTTGCTCAGGTTGCAATTGGAAAGCTTCAGTGCATCAACGTATTCGGAGATGACTACGATACACCAGACGGAACCGGTGTTCGTGACTACATTCATGTAGTAGACCTTGCAAGAGGCCATGTAAAGGCAATCCAGAAGTTAGCCGACAAAGACGGTGTTAACATTTACAACCTTGGTACTGGAAAGGGCTACAGCGTTCTTGATGTCATCCATGCATTCGAGAAGGCATGCGGCAAAAAGCTTCCGTATGTGATCAAACCTCGCCGTGCTGGTGATATTGCAACCTGCTACTCTAAGTGCGATAAGGCTGCTGCCGAGCTTGGCTGGACTGCACAGTATGACATTGATGAGATGTGCGCAGATTCCTGGAACTGGCAGACAAAGAATCCAAACGGATATAATGACTAATTTTACAAAAAGAAGGACCAATGGCTTTTTGCCAAAGGTCCTTTTTTTGTAACTATTTAAAGTCATATAGAATTGCTTGCTGTTAGTTATCTCTTACAGTGCAGCAATTGCATCTGTCAGTGCCTTGATCTGCGCATCATTTGTTGCCCAGCTTGTGCAAAAACGAACAATCGATTTGCCATCTTTTGCTTCTCCCCAATATTCAAAGGCAAAATCTTTCGCCAGTGCTTCTTTTTGTGCATCTGTTAAAATCGGAAACTGCTGATTTGTCATAGAGCTTCCATACATGGAAATTCCTTTTGCCAAAAACGCCTCACGCAGAATCATTGCCTTTTTTACAGCCTCGCCGCAAATCGCTTCATACAAACCGTCTGTAAACAGCGTATCAAACTGAATGCCTAACAGACGACCCTTTGCAAACATGCCGCCGCGCTGCTTAATCATATAGCGAAAATCCTTTTTAAGTGATTCCTTCAAAATGACAACAGCCTCACCGAAAAGCGCACCGCACTTTGTTCCGCCGATATAAAATACATCACAAAGATTAGCAAGCTCTGGCAGTGTAACATCACATGCCGGACTCTGTAAGCCATAGCCAAGGCGTGCACCGTCAATAAAAAGCGGCATATCATGTGCTTTGCAGACTGCATATATATCAGTCAGTTCCTGCTTGCTGTAAAGTGTTCCGCTTTCAGTCGGAAATGAAATATATACCATACCTGGCTGTACGATATGCTCACGGCTGCCGTCTTCATAGTGCTTCTTCACAGTCTCCTCAATCTGAGCTGCTGTAATCTTTCCATCCTCTGATGAAAGTGCCAATACCTTGTGACCAGTTGCCTCGACTGCTCCAGTTTCATGGCACGCAATATGACCTGTATCGGCACAGATTGCGCCCTGCCACGGCTTTAACGCTGCCGCGATGACAGTCATATTAGTCTGCGTTCCGCCAACAAGAAAATGCACATCGGCATCCGGTCTTCCAACCGCCTTTTTAATCTTTTCTCTTGCACTCGCACAGTACGGATCCATACTGTATCCTACCGTCTGCTCCAGATTTGTCTCATTAAGTCTTTTTAAAATGGCTGGATGACAGCCTTCCTCGTAATCACACTGAAAATATATCATGAATTTTCCTCAAATCTTGTATTTTTTTCTATCAAATAAGGTAAAACACCACATTTGTAAAACTATATTTGTGAATGTTTTATTTTATCGCAGTAAGTTTGCTGACTTTGATGGGATCACAATCTTACCATCCTCTACGACCACTGCGCCGCCAATCTCATAGAGAGTTTCTTTCCAATCACCCGGCACATTCAAAACAGCCTCACGATCGGCAGGATTTACGACAACCAAAATTTTCTCATCTGCACTGCTTCTAATATAGGCAAGCGGTGATCCATCTGCTCCATCTGATACAAACTCAATATCGCCATCGCTTAACAAAGCACTATGTTCTCTTCGAAGCGCAATCAGCTTTTTCACCTCGTAATACAATGAATTTGGATCTTTCATCTGATCCTCTACTGTCGGACTGTTCGGCTTATCATCGGTCGGAATATACAGTTTTTCTGGTGATGCATTGCTGAATCCTAAATTCACCCCGTGATTCCACTGCATTGGAGAACGAGAACCGGTACGGCTGTAGCCGCCCTCAACTGATACCAGATTTTCGACATAACGAAGACCAATCTCATCTCCATAATAGATAAATGGCGCACCTGGCATTGTCAGAAGGAATGCAAATGCAACCTTTAACTCATCGCCATGCAAGGTTCTCGCCAGACGATCCATATCATGGTTTCCAGATGGAATACAGATTAATCCCTTCTTTCCTGCCTTTTTGCGGCTCTCCTTATAATTTTTTACAAAGGCTGCCGCGCTACCCTTTCCTCTAGCGGAAAAATATGGCTCCTCACAGCGAAACAGGTCGTTGTAGTGAGATGGTCCAAAATGCAGCAAAAAGTCCATATCAAAGCCTGCCTGAAGTGACTTATCTGGCTCACCCCACTCTGATACCATCGCTGCCTCTGGAAATTCTTTATCAAGAAATGGGCGAATGGTCTGCCACAGGCGGATGGTTCCAAGTCCATCCGGGTCATTTTTTACAAGTGAGCCTGCCATATCGACACGAAAGCCATCACAGCCCATCTGAAGCCAAAAGCGCATAACCTTTTCCATCTCAACAATTGTTGCCTTCGGTCCCTCTGCATCCATCGGCTGCTGCCACGGACGCTCACAGATATAGTGACCATAATTTAATGCCGGCTGATGGGAAAAGAAATTTACCACGCAACAACCGTCTCTGTCCGAAATACCCTTGATCGAGGCAATTCCCTCTGGCTGCTCCCAGATATTGTCTGTCCAGATATAGCGATCGGTATATGGATTTTTCTGTGCCTTAAGTGATTCCTTAAACCACGGATGTTCTACTGACGTGTGTCCAGGAACCAGATCCAGAAGAATATGCATTCCTCTCTTGTGAACTTCATCAAACAGTCTCTTCAAATCCCCATTGGTTCCATAACGCGGTGCTGCTGTGTAATAATCGGACACATCATAACCAGCATCGCCAAATGGAGATTCAAAGCATGGATTCATCCAAATAGCATTGCAACCCAACTCCTTAATATAGTCTAGACGATCAATGATTCCCTGAAAATCACCGATTCCATCTGCGTTGGTATCCTGAAAAGACTGTGGATAAATCTCATAGAAAACTGCATCTTTCAACCACTTTGCCATACTTCCTCCTTCTTGACTGTTATACAGTCAATTTTGTATTTTAAGTCAATTTCAGTTTTTATTCTACTTCGCTGTACGCGATCTGTCAATTTTCTATTTCAATTTTTAACTTCTTGATTTTTTTTGTGATAAGGCGTACACTTATTCTACTGATACGAAAGGTAGGTTTGTTATGTCCACAAAAAAGATTACACTTCCAACACATTTTATTGACTTACATTTACATCTTGACGGTGCAATTACACTAGATATTGCAAAAGTACTTGCAAAACTTCAAAATCAAACGCTTCCCTCATCCTCCGATGCCGAGCTTTCTAAGCTTCTTAGCATCCCTCCTGACTGCGAGGACTTAAACGAATATTTGCGCCGCTTTGATCTTCCAATCTCACTATTACAGACAAAGGAAAGCATCAGCGAGGCTTTTTATCTAGTTCAAGAAAAGCTGATCGCACAAAATGTCATCTATGCAGAGCTTCGATTTGCCCCTCAATCCTTTATGCAAAGAGGCTTAAGCCAGCGCAAGGTCATTGAAGCTGCCCTTGATGGACTTTCTCGGTCTCATCTTTCTAGCAGCATCATTCTCTGCTGCATGCGTGGACTGGAACGTGAAAAAGCCAATCTGGAAACAGTTCAGCTTGCAAAAGAATATCTGACAACTCACGATGGCATTACTGCACTTGACCTTGCCGGTGCAGAAGGCTTGTTTGCGACAAGCGATTATAGAGAACTTTTTTCCCTTGCATCAAAGCTAGACGTGCCATTTACACTGCATGCCGGAGAAGCTGCCGGTGCCGACAGTGTGCGCTGTGCAATTGAGATGGGTGCCCGTCGCATTGGCCATGGTGTGCGCGCCTTTGAGGATGATGCACTTTTGTCACTTTTAAAGGGAAATCAGATTCCTCTTGAACTTTGCCCCACCAGCAACCGCCAAACGAAGGTTGTTTCTGATATGAAGACCTATCCGCTCTCAGATTTTGTAAAGCGGGAACTGGCAGTCACCTTAAATACCGATAATCCAGCGATCTCAAGCACAACGATTGCAAATGAGTTTGCCTACGCCCAGTCTCTTGGCATCACACTTGCACAGGAAGAAAAGATGCTTTTAACCGCTGTAGATGCCGCCTTTACAGACAAGGCTACAAAAGATAAATTAAAACAGTTGCTTTGCAAATCCAATTCAATTGAATAAATTTGATAAAGAAAAAATATCGACTTCCAATTATGATATCTAACGATTGGAAGCCGGTATTTTTCATTTTAAGTATTGCTAATATCACTTATTTACTTTTCGGTTTTACTCGTGTCGCAGTGCCTCAATTGGGTTTAGATTTGCCGCTGAGATGGATGGCAGTAAACCAAAGACAACTCCAATCAATGTAGAAAATCCAACTGATACTACGATGGATGTACCATTGATTGCAACTGGTGTAGATGACATCTTCGAAATCACCTCTGCCAGTCCGATTCCTGCTGCTACACCGAGTAAACCTCCCATACTGGTAAGGATTGCCGCTTCGGTTAAAAACTGTCCGAGGATTCTACCCTTTTTGGCTCCGATTGCCTTCTTTAAACCAATCTCCTTTGTACGCTCTGTAACAGAGACAAGCATGATATTCATGACACCAATTCCTCCGACAAGAAGGGAGATGCAGGCAACCCAGATTAACATGCTGTTAGTAGAGCTTTGCATATCCTGCAGCTGCTTTGCCTGCTGCATCAGATCCTCTGAGCGATATGTAATACTTGAATCAGACACATTCATGTTCTGGTTCATAATATTTGCTGCAGCCTTTCCTGCTGCCGCCATCTCATCTGCTCCGCTTGCCTGCAAAACAAGATTCTGCGCTTCGTCAAACTTATAGATTGTTCCCCATACGCCCTTTGGAATATAGATATTACCACTTGAGGAACCACCCTGATAATATGTCCAGTATTCTTCCTCTGAGTTAATAACAAGTTCGCTTTGGCCAACCTGCGTACATACACCCACTACTGTAAATGGTTCTCCATATATCTCAATTGTTTTTCCAATTGGATCTTCATCTGGAAACAATGTACGCAAAACTGACTCATCGATAACTGCCACCTGACGCTTTTTTTTGCTGTCCTCCTGAATAATTTCACGCCCCTGCATTATCTGATAGCCTGCCGTGCCAAAATAGTATTGATCAATGCCAAGCACCGTACAGCTGCTTAACGACTGATTATTATAAAAAACAACACTATTATACTCGGAACGCACCTGATAAAATGCAGCACGCAGCACGTTTGGAATTTGCAGAATCTCCTGACGCGTATCCTCATCAAAGAGCGGCACACCCTCTGGTGATGGACTCCATGTGCTGATCTCATATGTGTAATCATCCTGTGACAGCTGAACCTTTACCGTATGACGATTATTGCCCATCATGTTCTGCTTGATTAATTCATTTGTTCCTTCAATGGTAGAAACAATAGCAATAATGGCTGCAATACCGATGATAATGCCAAGCATTGTCAGAAACGAACGCAGTTTATGTGACCAGATTCCCTGAAAGGATAATCGTATATTTTCAAACATTTACTGATCCACCTCCCCATCATCTGCCATGCTTTCATTGTACATCATGCCATCATCTGCCATACTTGCATCATACATCATTCCATCATCTGCCATACTTGCATCATACATCATTCCATTGTCATACATGCTTGCATCCATATCTGGATTCATACCTGGATCCATCTGTCCATTGCTGTCATCACCATACTCACTTGTCGTCTTAACACCTTCCTTTACAGTCTTTCCAAATGGTACTGCAATCATATCATCATTTGTTAATCCTGATTTGATCTGGTAATAGCTGCCATACAGACTCTTTCCAATCGTGACATAGCGCTTTTCAAGAAGACCAGTCTGTTGATTTCTCGCATATACAAAGTATCGATTATCTTCCTTCTTTACATACATCTGACTTATATAAAGAGAATCAGCATCACCCTGAGTCGTCAGGCTGATATCAACATAAGCGCCATTTGTAAGTCCCTTTCCATCCTCTGGCGTAATATATGCTACAAACGGATAATATGAAAGATTTGGATTCTGTGAACCGCCCATCGTATTTGTAGTTGGATACTCAGAAACCTCTGTGACTACCGCTGTACAGAAAATTGATGAATCATTCACCCAGCTGTTGCATGAAATCTCCATTCCCGGCACAAAAGTATCAAGAAGATCCTCTGTGACTGTTCCCTGAACGTAATATCCTTCGCCTCCGTTAATAACGGCAAACGGCTCAGAATAATCAATATCATCCATATTTTGCAGTTCTTCTACTGTTCCCTTTACGGTACTGCAGATAGTTGCGCTTTTTGCCAGCTCTTTCTGCTGCTTTGCATATTCAAGCTCTAACTTTCTGCGCTCCAAATCCATATCACGCAGACTCTCCTTCTGAGACTGAATCTCCTTCGCAAGTTCTTCTGCTGTGTAGCCGCTAAAATCCTCATTCTGGAATGTTGGAAGTGAGATATCGGCTGGTGCTGATCCATTGCTGTCATCATCTCCGCTGCCAGCTGCCGTCAGTGCATGACGTACAGATGCTGTTGCCAACATTGCCGTGCGCTCCTCTGTGATATTATATGCGCTCTGTGTGCCAGACTCTGTCGATGGCTCTGAAGATGGAATTGTTGGCTGCACATAATTAGGATTTGCCTCTGTCTTTGTTGCACCGCATACACTGCACTGGTAATAATTCCACGGACTTGTCGTGCCGCCATCATAATACAATACATACTGATGTGCATTCGGATCTGGGTCAGTCTGCTGCGTTTCAATCACACCACATACTGAACACTGTCTAACAAGATATCCTTTTGTCACACATGTTGCAGGGTTATTTACAATATCTACAAATACATGATCTGCCTTTTCACCCTCCTGCACAATGTAGCCATCACCGCATCCGTCGCAACGATATGTTACAATTGACGGCGACAAACATGTGGCCTCTGTGCGGCTTTCTTCTATATAATTATGTGTATGAATAATCGGCTTATCATCCTCAGAAAGAATCATCTTTGATAAATCAAGATCATACGCCGGCATTCCACTCTCATTATAAAAACGAATTGTTGCATATTTTTTCTCACTTACAAGCTTACGGATCAGTGCATTATCAAGCTTTGCATCAGCACCGCAAAGGAACAAATATGGTGACTGTTCGCTTCCATCACCGCTTGCTGCCTGCTCTATTTTTGTAATTTCTTTTCCAATCAGCTGTTCTCCATTTGCGCCTGTCGGATCAGGTGCCGTGGTCGGTTCTGGCGTTGATTCCTCACTTGGCTGCGTACTCGGATTTTCTGAGCTTGACTGCTCTGTACTAGATTCCTCTGTGCTTGACAGATCTTGACTTGACTGCTCCGCAGACGATTCTGAAGATGAGCTTTGAGATGGACTTTCCGAGGACGGCTCAGTACCTGTCGGCTGCTCTGCACTTGTCTGCTCACCGCTCGACTCCTCCGGCTTTGTTGGCTCTTCACTGCTTGATTCCTGTGATGAGGTCGGCTGCTCAGAAGAACTCTCCTGTGTTGAAGAACTTTCCTGTGCAGAGGAACTCTCTTTTTCACTTGAGCTCTCTTCCTCACTTGAGCTCTCTTCCTCACTTGAGCTCTCCTCTTCGGATGAGCTCTCTTCTTCACTTGAGCTCTCCTCTTCGGATGAGCTCTCTTCTTCACTTGAGCTCTCTTCTTCGGATGAACTTTCTTCCTCACTTGAGCTTTCTTCTTCGGATGAACTCTCCGTTGGCTCTTCCCAACCCGGATCCCAGCCTGGATCCCAGCCTGGATCAAAATCGCCCGGATTAAACGGTGCTGCCGGTGTCGTCTTCTGCAATTTGTCTAACCGTTTAAAACCATCTGAAATCTCAAGGACCTTTTTCTGAATCTGAATATCAAGATCCTGCAAATTCAAATTATCCATTGTTGTGTCCATCTTTAAAATAGGATCACCAATATTTACCTTGTCGCCTTTTTTCACTAAGACCTCTGAAATTTTCTGTGAGGTCGTAACACTTATTTGCTGGCGCTGATTATTGACAACCTGTCCATACATATACATATCGGAACCATAATCGGATGTCGATATGCTGCTGACAGGAACAACTTTTACATATGTATTTGCCTGCTTATTTTTCTGATACACATATACACCGGCTCCGCAGCTTCCTACTATCAGCGAAGGTACCAGAATATAAACTGCTAATTTTTTCATACTGCCCTCCATTTGCCATATTTTATGATGTTGGGGTCAAAAGGTATTTTGCCCCCAACCAATACACACGAATTGCTCCGTTGCTATGCAATCTGTCCATCACGGATGTGAATGACACGCTGCGCATGTGATGCAATTTCTGAATCATGTGTAATCATAATAATTGTTACACCTTCCTCGTGAAGACTCTGAAAAAGCTCCATAATCTGTGCACCAGACTTGGAATCAAGTGCACCCGTCGGCTCATCCGCAAGCAAAATTTTGGGATGATTGGAAATGGCTCTTGCAATAGCTACTCGCTGACACTGTCCACCTGACAGCTGTGTCGGTTTATAATTCATACGATCTTCCAGTCCGACACGCTTTAGCGCCTGCGCAGCAATCTCCTTTCTCTTTCGCTTTGGTATTCCCGCATATGTCAGCGGAAGACACACATTTTCAAGTGCCGTCTGCTTCATCATCAAAAAGAAACTCTGAAATACAAATCCAATCGTATTTAAACGCACAGTTGAAAGTGCATTGTCTTTATATTTTAAAATGTCCTTTCCATCCAGATAAAAGCTTCCTGAAGTTGGCTTATCTAAGCATCCGATAATGTTCATTAATGTTGATTTTCCGGAACCTGACGGTCCCATGATTGCCACATACTCGCCTTCCTCTACACTAAAATTGACATTTTTTAAGACGGGCATTTCCTGCTTTCCCTGAAAATAACTTTTATTTATATCTTTTAGCTCTAACAGCATACTGCCTGCCCCCTTACTCCATCACATTCATCACACCGGCATTTCCAGCATCGCCCTGATTTTCACCATTCTCCATGCTGTCCGGCAAAATAGCCTCCATACCTTCCTGTGTCAGTTCATCTGGAAAAGCAATGTAGTCATCCTCTGTCAGTCCATCAAGAATCTGGTACTCAAGCATTTCCTCATCAATCTCTCCAACACTTATCTCTTTCTTGCATACCTTTTGATTGTCATCACAGCTCCACACATAGTAAGTATTTGTCTCATCATCTGATACTACATAGTAGTTTGGAATCCAAAGACCTGTCTTTTCCTCTGTTTCTCCAGTATCCTCCTCCATGATTACATGCTGTCCAAGCATCAGATCCATTGCCTCATTGACAGTCACATAGAAGTGATACTTGCTGCTCTCTGCTGAGGAATCAGAATAACCGTTATTATTATTATTATCTGTTGCCGGCTCTGTCTCTATTTTGCTTACAACACCAGTATATATCTTATCCTCATCAGCTCTTGGACGAATTACCATCTGCTCACCCACATATAAGCTGTAAATATTCATTTCATTGCAGGTTCCCTTAATTCTGTAATCACCAGTAGCCAGAATTGTCATAAATGCATTTGAACCAGAAGAACCATAATTATATGAATCACCGCTGCCTGATGAATCAGAATTGATACTTTTTACAATACCGTCAATATCTGAATAGACAACTGCATTATCAACATTTTTCTCCAACTGTGCACGCTCTAGCTGCTTGACACTGATATTATATTCCTGCTTATGAATTGAATTTTGTGCTGAAAGAATCTGAAGATTATACGCCTGCTTCTCAGACTCCTTCGCCTTAGATGCCTGCACATTCAGCTCATTTAACTGCTGGTTCATCGTCTGGAGTGTATTATTCATCTCCTCCAATTCCAGATCAGCTTCCTGAATCTTTTGCTTCATTGCCTCAACATCATAGGAAAACAGAGGATCACCCTTTTTAACTTCATCTCCAACTTCTACAAAAGTCTCCTTGAGCTGCTTATCAGAATCAAGCTTGATATCCTTTGACTCCTGCGGATCTACAACACCGACAAGGCGCGTCTTTATGCCAAGTGCGCCCTGATCCATAATGTCAGACACCTTGCTCATATAAACAGATCCTTCTGCAGACTCTGCAGATGCCGATTTTTCCTGAGTATAATAATTTTTATAATAATACAAGCCGCCGCCTGCCGCAGCAATTAAAACAAGACCGATTAAAACGGTTCTTTTTCTCATACTTTCCATCCCTTCCCGCAATGCGGTTTGTTGTTCTTTTTTTAATTTAGATACAGTATATCACTTTCTGACAATATTTAAAAGTGTTCAATTCTTACGATAAATTTAAAATGTAATTTCAGTTATTAACTTTTCTTTAAGGCAAAAACCAAGAAAGGCCAAAACCTCATTCAAAGCGAAAGAAAGGTTTTGACCTTTTGGCAGTTTTATGAATCAAAACTTGTAAAGTGGTATATAATAAGATCAATCTAACAATTTTCCCTCTCTATATGACCACTCAAGATAGTTTGGATTTTGATAATATAAATCAGTATTAAAATTCGATATCTCATCACTAATAAAAGAAGAAAATATTTTCATCAACTCTGAAACTTCATCTCCCGGCTTCGCACAGTCCTCTATCATAATACTATATAATTTACCAATATCAAGAAAACTCGGGATCGAATACTTGCAAGCCGATATTGTATCAAAATTTCCCTGCTTTATTTTATAATAATCAACTACTTCATCGCTAACCTGTTCAAAACTAAGGCAGTGATCTACCTCTGCATCATACAAAAGCTTTTTTATACCATCTTCACCAATTTGATTCACAATATCTCCACGATGATTTTTTGTTTCTCTTGCAATATATTCAATTAGTGCGCACACATAAAAATAATCATTTCTTTCCTTCTCTGTCATAAA
>OLPN01002579.1_pt1 | contig 13819 bp, 10 predicted proteins | sample 1672601 | NCBI WGS metagenome assembly OLPN01 (sample SAMEA3136704, study PRJEB25190) | human gut metagenome | reverse complement strand
ACGATGAGTTAAACCTTGGAAGGGAATAATTCCACCGGAGTTGTTTGGAAAATAAAGTGTTTTTGATAGAGGTTGTCAAAATGTGAACTGCACAACCTCATTTTTTATTCTAGACTCTCGCAACAACAATCAACTTTTAAAAAACAATAACTATCAATTATCCATAATCTTATAAAAATATTGTATGTTTGCAATTAGATAAATGCATGAATATGGATTCTAAAAAACAACTCTACATCATTAGCGGTTGTAATGGTGCTGGTAAGACTACGGCATCTTATACTGTGTTGCCGGATGTTCTGGAATGCAAGGAGTTTGTCAATGCGGATGAAATAGCTCGTGGATTATCTCCTTTTAATCCCGAAAGTATGGCCATTGAAGCCGGACGGTTGATGTTGCAAAGAATCAATGAATTGCTGAAAAATCAACAAAACTTTTCTATAGAAACCACACTTGCCACAAGATCTTACACTCGCCTTGTCCATCGTGCACAAGAACAAGGATATAAAGTCAATTTAATATATTTCTGGCTGAGTTCGCCCGACTTGGCTATTCAGCGTGTAGCCCAACGTGTACGTAATGGTGGACACGACATTCCCAAAGAGGTTGTGCTCCGGCGTTATCAAGCAGGTATTGATAACTTTTTCAATATTTATATGCCTTGTGTGGACTATTGGCTATTGGCAGATAATAGCGAAACACCCCGTATAATTGTTGCTGAAGGTGGACGAGGAATGGATATGCATATACATCACATTGAACGATTTAATAAAATACAAAGTTATGTCAGAGAATGAACGAAAAGAACTAAGCGAAAAGTTACATTTCGGTTTGGCATTAGCCGAACGTCGTATGCTTGAAGAAAAAGCATTGCGCAATGAATGCATTATACAAGGCTTGCCCAATGGAGAGATTAAAAGTGTACCGGCACGTATCATACTGCGTAGACTTTATGGAGAAGAGCTGAAACGATAGAAATATCCTCTCTTCAATAAACTGCAAACCTGAATTGTCTGCATGACACGAGAGTCAGCGCGGATTACAAAGTACATTCTTTATTCCCCTGAATTATAATAAAAAATATATCCACTCAGTCTTCGTTATTCTATGTAGACTATATTCTCTTACAAGAAAATTTCCTCATTACGTTTTTGACATGCTCCAAACAGTAGTTTTTCATAGCTATAGAATTCTTTACTCCAATTACTTTGTATTTGGAATAATCCCCATTTATAAGATAGAGACAATTACATGGTGTTCTATGCATAAAATGGATAAATAGGTAGGATAGTGTTTATGTAACCATTATAAATTCAATAGTATTTTACATAAGGGTTTACATTCTCATAGATGGAATAAACAACACGAGTAAATAATTGACAAAAAGCAACTAAATGATAGATATTGACAAAGCCCTTCTAGTTTTTGAGAAAAAAGATCCTGACGTTATGATTATAGCACATCAGTACAGAATTAAACACCTTCAAATCAGTATATTACCATTACAAATAGTATCATATAAGTAGATTGTCATTTACAGTGGATATGTATAGAGTATCTTCTCTAGAGGAATACTTTATTTCAGGAGCTCTTTTTATTTATTTTATATTGCTTATTATCAACAATATAGACATAATGTAGTTCCGCGAAAACTTTGGTGATTTCGTACATTGGCATGCAGACTCAAGAGGTTGAGATTAAGCCGAATATAAAAGTATTCATGCGTTCCGATTCTGAGATGCTTGATGAGGTAATGGTGGTAGCTTACGGAACAGCAAAGAAGTCCGCTTTTACTGGTTCAGCCTCTGTGATCAAGTCTGAGACATTGGAGAAGCGTCAAGTCTCCAACTTATCGAACGCACTTTCCGGTACTGTATCTGGTGTGCAGACACAAAGTACAAATGGCCAGCCGGGTACGAGTGCGACAGTTCGTATTCGCGGTATTGGTTCTATGTATGCCAGCAACAATCCTTTGTATGTAGTGGATGGCATTCCTTATGAAGGAGATATCTCCGCTGTCAATTCACAAGATATTGAATCAATGACCGTATTGAAAGATGCCGCAGCTGCTGCCTTGTATGGTGCACGTGGTGCAAACGGTGTTATTTTGGTTACTACAAAAAAAGGTAAGAGCGGTGATACGCAGATTTCTTTAGACGCCCGTTGGGGAGTCAACTCCCGCTTAGTAAAAAACTATGATGTATTGCAGAATGCAAATACCTATATGGAGACTGCATATTCTGCTTTGTACAACGGATACCTATATAATAGCGGATATACAGCAGAACGGGCTTATCAATTGGCCAATGCAGACTTGTTTCCAAAGCTGGGCTACCAAGTTTATACCATACCTGATGGACAATATCTTATTGGTCGGAACGGCAAGTTAAACCCTCATGCAGCTTTGGGATATAGTGACGGTGACTATTATTATACACCGGACAACTGGTCTGATGAGATGTTCCAAAGTAATTTGCGCCAAGAGTATAATCTTAGTGTTTCTGGTGGTTCGGACAAATTAAGTTACTATCTGTCTGCCAGTTATTTGAATGATGAAGGTATTATTGAAAATTCAGGTTTCGAACGTATCTCCACTCGTATGAACGTGGATTATCAGGCTAAAAAGTGGTTGAAACTTGGAGTGAATCTTAGCTATTCGAATGTAACAAGCCGTTCACCGGGCGATCAGGATACCGATGCCGCTACTTCTTCCGGTAATGCGTTCTTTGTTGGTAACTTTATCGCACCAATCTATCCGATGTATGTACGGAATGCAGACGGCAGTTTCCAATATAATGCCAATACTGGCTATCATGTATATGACTATGGTGATGGTTCAAGTACAAACTTCACCCGTAATTTTATGAGCATGTCCAATCCTATGAGCGGTTTCCTTTATGATACTGAAAAATATCTGATGGATATTCTGAATGGGAAATGGTATGCAAAGATTGATATCATTGACGGTTTGTCATTGACAGCTTCTTTGGGCTTGCATATTGACAACACACGCCAGCATAGTGTGGGTAACAAGTATTATGGTCAGTCGGCTTCCTATGGCGGTTCTGTTATGCAATACTCCTCACGCGTTTATTCGCTTGACCAACAATATCTGTTGAATTACAAAAAGACATTCGGCAACCATAACTTGGATATTCTTGCCGGCTATGAAAGTATGGACTTCAACACGGAAAGTCACTATATTTTAGGATATAACATGTATAGTGACAAGAACTGGACTGCATCTAATGTTATCGACCGCAAGAATGGTTCTGGCAGTTACAATGAATATGCCACAATCGGTATCATTACACGTGCCAGCTACGATTTCAATGAAAAATATTATGGTAGTGTTTCTTATCGTCGTGATGCTTCTTCACGCTTCCATCCGGATAACCGTTGGGGTAACTTCTGGAGTGTGAGTGCAGCATGGGATATGGCAAAAGAAAACTTTATCAGTCAATACGATTGGATCAACATGCTGAAGCTGAAGGCTTCTTTCGGTCAGCAGGGTAATGACAACCTCTATTATAAGGGATATACAAACTACTATCCGTATCTGGATCAGTTCACGGTTAGCGGGTCTGACGGTGTATTCTCTGATGGTGTGCTCTACTACAAGGGGAGCAAAGATATCACTTGGGAAACATCCAATTCATTCAATGTAGGTGTGGATTTCGCTCTTTTGGGAGGACGTATTGACGGTACAATCGAATACTTCAACCGCCAGACTAAGGATATGTTGTATTATAAACCGGTAGCGATGTCTAACGGTTATACCCAACTTCCTATGAATATCGGTTCGGTACGCAACTCCGGTGTGGAAATTGAATTGAACTATACTCCTATTGAAACTAATGATTTAAAGTGGGTGATCAATTGGAATGGAACATTGATGAAAAATAAGATTCTTGAGCTGCATCCGGATTTGAAAGGAGAGATGATTGATGGTTCCTATATTTATCGTGAAGGTGAATCTTTGTACCAGATGTATTTGACAAAATATGCAGGGGTAGATCCTGATTCCGGCGAAGCTCTGTATTGGGCAAAGGACGAAAACGGTGTAGAGTATAAGGATAAAGATTGGTCTGCTGCCTACAATTCCAATAGACAAGCTTCCGGTGACCTGTTGCCTACTATCTATGGCGGTGTCGGTACAACATTGGAGTTCCGTGGCTTTGATTTCTCCATCCAGTGTGCTTATCAGTTGGGTGGTACGATTTATGATAGTGGCTATCAAGCTTTCATGCATGGCGGTGACTCCCACTACATGGGATATAACTGGCACAAGGATATCTTGAATGCATGGACACCAGAGAATAGAAATACCAATATTCCGCGTGTAGATGCCATTGATAAATACACCAACTCTTCATCAGACCGTTGGTTGACAAGTTCTGATTATTTCTCTATCAATAACATCACCCTGGGCTATACTTTACCTAAGAGATGGTTGAGAAGTCTGGGTATCGGAAGCTTGCGTATTTACGGTGCGGCTGACAATGTGGCTCTTTTCTCTGCCCGTAAAGGGCTTGATCCACGTATGAGCTACACAACAGCTTCTACAGATAGATATACGCCTATACGTACTATTTCCGGCGGTTTGAAAGTAACATTCTGATAATAGTTCAATAATAAAATACAGAAAGAATATGAAGAAATTATATAAGATAACACCGTATATTATGCTCGGTTTGATGGTAGCCGGATGTACAGATCTGGATACAGAACCGCTGAGTTCGACTATTACATCTGACCAAAAGGAAGAAGTTGTTGAATCTGATCCTTCCAGATTGGAAGCCAGCGTAGCAGCCGTGGCTGCAAATTTCACCCAATATGCCAAAATCTACACAGAAGATGACAATGTGCATAGTGATATAGGTTATCCGACCATTATGCTGGCCACGGAATCAAGAGGTACGGACATGGTGGCAGATATTACTGGTTATAACTGGTATTCCAATTCAGCCGATTACAGTGACTGCTTGAATACAAGTACAGCTACCATTGAATTCTGGGGTACATTATACAACCAGATTTTTACAGCCAATAACGTAATCGGTACTGTAGATAGCGAAACAGAAGATCCTACGTTGCAATATTATCTGGCGCAGGCATTAGCAGTCCGTGCTTTTGACTATTTTACGTTGATACAATTGTATCAGTTCAATTACAAAGGACATGAGAGTGCCATGGGTATGCCTTTGATTACAGAGCAGAATGCAACAGAAGTTGCAGCCAATGGTTGCGCCCGTTCTACGGTGCAGGAAACTTATGATTTTATCTTGGCAGACCTGAATAAAGCTATTGAGCTGCTGACAGCCACTACAAAAGAACGTGATGACAAGCGCTATGTCAGCTTGGATGTCGCTTACGGTATCCGTGCGCGTGTCTATCTGGCAATGCACAACTATGCGGAAGCTTTAAAGGATGCGGAAGCCGCACTGGCCAAAACTACTGCCACTCCATACTCCCGTGCTGATGTAAGCAAGCCTTCATTCATTAATATCGAAGACAATTCATGGATGTGGGGTATCTTGATTACAGAACAGGACCGTGTAAGTACAACCGGTATTTGTAATTTCCCTTCACATATGGGCTCTTTGAATTATGGTTATGCTTCTGTAGGTGGATGGCGTAGAATCAGTCCGAAACTCTATAGTGAGATTCCTGCCAGTGATGTCCGCAAGGGATGGTTCCTGAACGGTGAAGGTATATCCGCCAATTTGCCTGCTGCAGCCCAGGCATATATTACTGGGAAAAAGGCACCTGCCTATACACAAGTGAAGTATGGGGTGCTGAATGACCAATGGGGAACTGACAACAATGCTACGGATATAATATTGATGCGTGTTGAGGAAATGTATCTTATCAAGGCTGAGGCACAAGCTATGAGTGGTAATGTCAGTGGCGGTGTATCTACCCTTAACTCGTTTGTTACTGCATATCGTGACCCGTCTTATCAGTGTACAGCCACTACACCGGAAGCTGTGCAGGAAGCTGTTTGGCAACAACGTCGTCTTGAATTCTGGGGAGAAGGTATGGCATATTTTGATATTATGCGTCTGAACAAGGGAGTCAACCGTTTAGGCTGCGGCTTCCCGACTACTGCCGTATTTAATATTACAGCAGGTGATCCGGTTCAAATTTACAGTATTCCTAATAAGGAAGTACAATATAACCCATTATTGGAGAACAATCCGCTGGTTTCGGCACCTACACCAATACCTGATGTAGAATAATGTATATGTTAACTATTAAAAATATGGAATATGAAATATATAAATAAGATACTTAGTCTGTTTGTCATCGCACTGATAGCTACCTCTTGCGATCCTGATGCAGAAAGTTATACTCCGGGTGAACAGGAAGACGGTAATCAAGGCATCTGCTTTGTGGGCAATTACACCCAAACAGTGGAAGTTGAGCCGGGAATAACCTCTTTTGATTTAACCTTGACACGCGCCTTGACAGATGCTGTCGGTACGGTTGATGTTACTGTGATAAATAATGAAGAGAATATATTTATATGCCCTTCTACTGTATCATTCGCTGCTGGAGAGAAAACAGCCAAGTTGACAGTTGAAGCACCATCAGCTGCTGAGGGTATCACTTATAATCTACAGCTGGCTTTGAGCGGCAATGATGTCAGTAACTATTCCTCCGGATACCATGAAATATCAGTGAATTTTGCTATTTTGAAGTGGGAATCTATCGGTACCGGATACTACTTGGATGGTACAGTTTCCAATTTCTTTAAAGTAGATCCGTCTGTTCCGATGGCTGTGGAAATTGAAAAGACTACAACTGCTACCAGTACACGTTTCCGTTTCGACAGCCCGTTTGCCAAAGTTGCGACCGCACAAGATGAGGTTGGTGGTTTCAACGGTTATCCCTTTAATGAAGAGGCTGATATAGTTCCAGGTGAATATACTTTCGTAATTGATGTGACTAAAGAAGGCGCTTCTTTGAAACCAATTCAATATGGTATGGATTGGGGATATGGTATGTTCAGCGGTGGTTCTGTATATGGCAACTTATCTACTAATATAAATTCTTATCCTTTGGGAGTTTATAATGAAAAGGCCGGTAGTATTACCTTCCCAGCCAATTCGTTGTACGTAAGTATGGCTGACTATCAAGACGGTGGTGCATATCCTTGTACCAACCCGTCTTATCTCTACTTGAGTGCGGAAGCATACCTTAACTCTTTGGAGACAGAGTAATTTGAAAATTAAAAAAATTACATAAGAAAAGCCGGTTCACACAAGGGGCCGGCTTTTTACTTTAAATATCGATTCGCAGAGATTGAATCGTTAATTTACAGTTTTTCCTTATCCTCTGCCAACAAAAAGTTTCGCAGTGAAATCTGTTTAATTCCTTTGTAATTCCCCCCGCTTTGCATTTCATCCATTGTTACCACATATTTGGGGTAATTGTCTGCTATTTCCAAAAGATTGCCAAATTCTCGCCTAACAGTTGCATCATCGGGAAGCATATATGCTACTTGAATATAGATTTTATGGTCGTCTTTGGAAGCAATGAAATCAATTTCCTTATTACCACTCTTTCCAACATATACTTCATATCCATATCTTAACAAATCAATGCATACTACATTTTCCATTAACTTGTTGATGTCTTTTCGAAAATCGAAATGCTGTATGGAATTATGTAATCCCAAATCTTCAAAATAATATTTCTCACCAATCTCAAAGATTTTCATCCCTTGGATTTCAGCTCGTTGAATTTTGTAAATAAAGAAACTATTGCACAGTGCCTTTAGATAGTTCAGAATTGTCTGCGTAGGAATGTTGACGTGTTGCGACTTTAAATATTTACTAATATTCTGGGCAGAAAAAAGAGAACCGGTATTATCTATCAGATAAGCTACGAGATTTTCCAAAAAAGATACATTCCGGATTGATTCACGTGCAACCACATCTTTTAGTAGGATAGTGGAATAAACGTTTCTCAAATACTCAAATATGACATTCTTGTCCATTGTTAGATTATGAATGTAGGGCATACCTCCGAATGTAAGATAGAGTTTTAAACTTTCGGTGGAATCTTGACATTGATTGAAAGTTAAGAATTCCCCGTAGCTAAGTGAATGAATGGGAAATTCTATATATCTTCCTGCCAACTGAGTAGCAAGTTCACTGGATAGCATTTTAGCATTACTTCCGGTGCAATAGATATCGCATCTATTTTCATTCAATAAACTCCGCAGACACAATTGGAATTCTTCAATCTCTTGGATTTCATCTACAAAAAGATAGTTATGATTATGCCCAGTAACCTTCTTTAAAACATATTGATAAAGATCCATGTAGTTCCTAATTTCCGTGAAGGCAAGTTGCTCTTTATCTACAAAAATGATATTGGCTTCCGGTATGTTTTTCTTTATGATATCTGATATCTGCAAAAGAATGTAGCTTTTACCTATCCTACGTTGGCCGGTTATGACTTTTATTATACTTTTATCAATAAACGGTTCAATTCTCCTTATGTATAAAGGGCGGGAGATATAATTTTTCATATTCAAACACGATTTAGTTTATGCACAAAGATATAAAATCATTCAATTATAATTGAATCTTTCCATACATATTATATATTCATCGATTATAAATAACATATGTAAACCAAATATTTCTCAACAAAAAAATATTTTGGAACTTTTATGGATAAAATTTATCTTTCAAGATAAATTCCTCTATATAATCTATCGTTATTCTTGAATAAAAAACATTTATTGGGTTAATTAGTACATCACCAATTAAAAGAGTAGAATGAAATGTTACAATAACGTGCTCATTATCAGCTTTTAATTATTCAAAACGGTATGAAATGGGTACTTTGAGATACTTACCTCCCTTTGCCATATACCTTTATAGATAATATACAATAGAATAAACTCTGTTCTATAGCAAACGTAAACAATTGTTTTTTAGCAATATACACTTATTGTAGTTCCGCGAAAACTCTGGTGATTTCGTTTGTTGGTATGCAAACCCAAGAAGTAACGATTAAACCTCATGTAAAGGTAATTTTGAAATCCGATTCTGAGCTGCTTGAAGAGGTTGTGGTTACCGGTTACGGTACATTTAAAAAAGCATCATTTACCGGAGCTGCTTCTACTGTAAACACTTCCACCTTGGAAGATGTACCTGTTCTTTCTGTTGCCGACAAGCTTTCTGGTAATGTCGCTGGTGTTACTTTTGGTTCAAGTTCAAGTAATCCAGGTTCTGTAAGCAGTATTCGTGTACGTGGTATGGGTTCCATCAATGCCGGAAACAATCCGCTTTATGTTATTGACGGAACACCGGTAACAAGTGGAGACTTATCCGAGTTCACTTATAGTGATGCAGGAACTGATATTCTGTCTTCACTCAATACCAATGACATCGAGTCTATCACAGTTATCAAAGATGCGGCGGCTGCCTCTCTTTACGGCTCGCGTGCTGCTAACGGTGTTGTGGTCATTACGACGAAAAGCGGAAAACAAGGTAAAACAAATGTAAGTTTCCGCTCTGACTGGGGTTTTTCAAACATGGCAATAGATTATCGTCCTATGCTCGACGGTGACTCACGCCGCGAACTCTTATGGACCGGTCTCAAGAATTATGGATTATACAGCGGAAACATGTCCGATGCAGATGCCGCAACTTTTGCAGACCAGAACATCGAGGACTTCGCTTCAAAACCCTCAACCGGATGGACGGATTGGAAAGACCTGCTTTTCCGTAACGGTTCTCATCAGAACTACCAGCTGAGCGTATCTGGCGGCAACGACCGTACCAAATTCTACACCTCAGCCGCTTATACCAATCAGGAAGGCATCATTTACAAACAAGGTCTGGAACGTTTCACTGGTAATGCAAACCTCACTCATAAGTTTGGAGACTTTGAAGTTCAGGTTACAAGCCAATTTTCAAAAGTAAGACAAAACAAAACCAATGAAGCTACCTCCTATGATGGGCCTGTAGCCAATTATGCATTCTTCCAAAGCCCCTCATCAACTCCCTATAATGAAGACGGCACATTAAACAATGGTTGCGGCATATTTGGAGTCAATCCTTTGTATGAAAGAGAGCACAGCTCTGACGTTTATACCCTGATGAAGGCATTTAATACAATCAAGTTGACCTATAATATTTGGAACAAGTTAAATTTAAGTGAAAAGATTGCTTATGATTACGCACAAGGTACCAATGATGTTCTTTGGGACAGACACTCAAACAATGGCGCTCCAGGTGGTGTCATGCAGCGCATTGTCAATCGTAATGACCAGCTGAATACACAAACCCAGCTCTCTTACATCAACTCTTTCGGCCTGCACAATATTGATGCCCTGCTTGGTTTTGAAACACAAGATACGGAATATGCTTTCAACTATATGGCAGGCCAAGACTATCCGGGTGATTTGTACGAATTGACAAATGCCGGTTCAACAAGTGCCGAAACCAACAGACAGAGCTATCGCATGACTTCGTTCCTCGGACGTGCCAATTATAACTACGCAGACAGATATTATCTCGGTCTCAGCTATCGTACCGACGGAAGTTCACGTCTGGCAAGAGAAAACCGTTGGGGAAGTTTCTGGTCGGTTTCCGGAGCATGGAGATTCATAGACGAAAGTTTTCTGAATCCCGTCAAGAGTGTATTGACAGATGGAAAGCTCCGTGTGTCATATGGTGTAAACGGAACGCAACCATCAGACTATTACGCTTATATGAATCTTTATAAATATGGAGTCATATACAATGGACAGTCAGGAATGTCAATCGTCGGAATTGCAAACCCGGACCTGAAATGGGAAAAGAACAAAACATGGAATATCGGTCTCGACCTTTCATTCATCGACCGTATCTCTGTAACATTCGACTACTATCAGCGTAAAACCAGCGACCTTATATATGACCTCCCCGTATCACAAGTCGGCGGATATTATGATGGCAATTATGGGTATACCACCCCGCAAAACATCGGTTCACTGAAGAACTCCGGTTTTGAGTTGACCATTACATCAACCAATTTCAGAAACAAGGATTTCACATGGACCACTTCTCTGAACATGGCACACAACAGCAACAAACTGACCAAATTGGATGGCCAGCAGAATGAAATCGTATCAGGACCGCTGATTCACCGTGTAGGCGAACCTTACTATTCATACTATGTTTATGAATACGCCGGAGTCGACGCTGAGACCGGTAAAGAAATGTTCTACCTGAATGACGGAACAGAGAATGCCCGCAAGACAACAACCAATATCTCTGAAGCCAACAAAACTATTGTAGGCAAGCATCAGGCTAGTATAGAAGGCGGTCTTACCAACAACCTCAAATGGAAGTTTATTGACTTGGGCTTCACTTTCACTTATTCATTGGGTGGTGATGCTTTTGACTACTCCACTTGGCAGCACTCCAATGGCGGTTCACATCTATACGGTGGTGCCGTACCGACATACTACGACATCTCAAAGATGTGGACCGGCCCGGGCGACACGAATGCCACATTGCCTAAATTTGAATATGGAAGCGCTGCTTCACTGTCTTCACGCTGGCTGATGCCTACTGATTATCTACGTCTGAAGAACCTCACATTAGGTGTAAGCATTCCGCAAAACTATATCAACAAGCTTGGACTTAGCAAGGCAAGAATTTACTTCTCGGGGTCCAACCTGCTTACATGGAAATCTAAAGACTTATTTGTAGATCCGGAAATGCGTGTAGACGGACTATGCACATTTGAGACTCCGGCATTGAGAACATATACATTCGGAATAGAATTGAATTTCTAACTAATAAAGATACGAAAATGAAAATATTAAAGACATTATACACAGCAACGCTTTGCGCAGCTATGGCAGTCAGCACTTCATCATGCCTCAACAGTTGGCTGGATCAGTCACCCGCAGACGGAATAGATGCTGAAACCGCAATCAAGAACAGCGATGATTTGGCCAATGTGCGGACGGGACTTTATGCTGCCGTTAAAGGTAACAGTAGCCTGATTAATTATTATGGACGCCTCATGTTCGTATACGGTGACATGAGAGGGGAAGATATCCAATATGAATATAACGGTGGAAGTGGAAGAGCAAACTTCTACTACTATATGGAATATACAACTGCCGACAATTTCACCACCTCAACAGCCGTATGGCAGATGCCTTATGTAGTCATAGCACGCGCCAACCGTCTGATTCAGGCAGCAGAAAGTGGCAACCTGACCGACGCGGCAGAGGCAAAAGCCACTATTGACCAATATGATGCAGAAGCAAAAGTTCTGCGCGCCATGGCACTGTTTGACCTTACACGTATCTACGGTAAACCTTATACGGTAGATCAAGGCAGCTCACTCGGTGTGCCCATCGCTACCTCCCCGCTGGAATCGACAGAAAAGCCAAGCCGCAGCACGGTAGCCCAATGTTATGAGACTATTGAAAAGGATTTGACAGATGCAATCAACTCAAATGCACTGCCCAAAACCAATGAAGTGGGTTATGTCAACCTTTGGGCTGCCAAAGCCTTGCAGGTACGTGTATATATGACAAAAGGCGAATGGAGCAAGGCTTTATCCGTAGCTGAAGACATCATATCAAACTCGTCTTACAAACTTTGGGAACCGTCAGAATATGTTGCTGCATGGAGCAAAAGTGATGCCAATCATTCAAAAGAAATCATGTTCGAGATTTCCATCAACAACAATACTGACTGGACAGACCGTGAAGGTATTGCCTACTTATATGCAGACAAGGCTGGCGCTTCTCCCGGATATGGAGATGTAATTGTCACAAAAGACTTCTCTGACATGCTTACATCCGACCCGGCAGACATCCGTAACGACATATTATTGGCAGCGGCAGCAGGAGGATTTGACAAACGTAAAGTTTACATCAACAAAATGCCTGCTGTAAACGGAGATGTACGTTACTCCAATGTTCCATTGCTGCGCTTGTCAGAAGTTTACTTGTCAGCAGCAGAAGCAGCTTTCCAAGCCGGAGACAAGAACAAGGCTGCCAACTTGCTGAACGATATCATCTCCAACCGCACAACGGATGAAAGCAAACAAGTAACCAGCGGAAACATCACATTAGACCGCATCTACATCGAACGCCGCAAGGAACTTGTAGGTGAAGGACAGCGCTACTTCGATGTTATGCGCCGAGGTGAAACCGTTACACGCTACACGGACGTTAATGACAGAGGATGGCACGACGTATTGAGCGAAGAAGCGCGTACATTCAACCGCGACTCCAAGAAAGCGCTCCCGTTGATTCCCGTCGGTGAAATCAATGCCAATCCGAACATAGAACAAAATCCAGGCTATTAATCAATAGTAGCCTAAAGAAACTTGGGAATTTTCCCAATGTGTTTTTATAAATAAAGTGTTTAGAGGAGGTGTGCCAGTGATGGTATGCCTCCTTCTTTCAATATATCCACCAATATCGGTTTCACTCCGCTGACAAAACACTCAACGGCAATAACCATCAGGATAAGTCCCATCAGGCGCATCATCACATTGTTTCCCGTCTCACCCAGGATTTTGACCAACCGCGTGGAAGCACGCAATATGAAGAAGGTAATCAGATAAATAAAGGCAATCATTCCTATAAGAACTCCTTTCATCTGAATGGTATGGGCATCCTGCATCAGCACAATGGCATTGGCTATGGCACCAGGACCACAAAGCATCGGAATTCCAAGAGGAGTAATGGAGATGTCATCGGCATAGGTTTTAATCTCTTCGTCTTTAAGTTTCATCGGAGTATACCGTGCCTGAAGCATATCAAAACCAATCTTAAAGA